>Ga0163109_10000029_pt1 | contig 130811 bp, 111 predicted proteins | sample CRUFie1St13metaG_FD_108704 | JGI IMG/M metagenome (GOLD analysis project Ga0163109, IMG submission 108704) | Marine microbial communities from the Costa Rica Dome - CRUD Field 142mm St13 metaG | ecosystem: Environmental > Aquatic > Marine > Oceanic > Photic zone | place: Costa Rica: the...
TAGGCGTTCCTCTGGGCAAAACAGCCGTCGATACGCTCGAGTCATTATCGGCGTTCGCTCTGAGGTTTGAACTACAGTGGGAGCTCATTCTTTTGGTTTTCGTTGGTTCGGCCACGCTTTCGGTACTATCGTCCGCGCTGCCTGCATCCAGGATACGAAATGCCAAAAAACGACAACAACGGTACTCAGATTAGGTGACGCTTAAAATTAGTCTTCCGAGTTCGACTTGAGTTCTTCAGACAATCCAGAAATCGAGCGTACGTGCAAGTCGCGCTGCGGGAACGGAATCTCGATAGAGTTCTGTGCAAATGCCTTGTAAATCGAGGTATTCAATCGATCGACCGCGAGTCCTAATTCAGCAGGCTTTGCTATCCAGCAAAGTAATTCACAATCAAGACTCGAATCACCGAACGCACGAAATCGCATTTCAGGGATTGGCTCGTTGGCAACTAGAGGCTCTCGCTTGGCAACATCGATCAGAACAGAGCGGACAAGATCAATATCAGAACCATAGGCAACACCAACAGGAACTCTACAGCGAATTCTGTCAACGCCACGCGTCTCATTGACGATCATACCGGCGGCGATGACCGAATTTGGGACGGTGATTTCTATATCGTCGCGGGTCAAAATCCGAGTAGAACGCAAACCAATATGACGAACCATTCCGCGATGCTGATCGCCAAGAACAACGAAATCGCCGACTCGATACGGAGCATCGGCGATAATGAAAACGCCAGCGAATAAATTAGCTAAGGTATCGCGCGCGGCAAAACCGACGGCAATACCAACGACACCCGCGGAGGCGAGCCAGCCGGTCGCGTCGAAGTTCCAAACCTCAATAAAGGCATAGACCCCGCCGAGAAAAATGATGAGCTTGCCGAGATTTTCAAACAGAGGAAAGGTCGCCGGCTGAATAAAGGAGAAACGCGTTTTATGATTCCTCGCGGCCTCCAGCAGGATATGATTCATCTGTAATGAGAAGGAAAACCAAAGGACTGTAACTATCGAACCTATCAAGCGTCGAAGAGCGCTTCGACTCGAATCCTCGATGGCCACTTGTTCAAGGGCAAACAGACCTCCGATTAGGATAACGGTCCAGACCAAAGGTTTCTGAAATTTTTTGATAATTTGGTCATCCAGATTGGATTTGGTCAAGGAAGCCCACTTCTGAAGAAACTTTGAGGCAAAGATATCAACGAAGGCTCCCACGAAGACGGAAAGGATCAATATTCCACTCGCTCGAAACCACGAGCTGGCAATAAGTTCTTCGAGAAGTGTTCTGACAGTTTCCAGCGACATCAGCGTAGACGCCTTATACGACATCACAGAAAGGAAATCATCCCAGGTTTGGCCGGGATGCAGGATTTACGCTTGGCTCGCTAAAATCTGGGCTTTAGGCGTCTTACGTTGATTTATCGGTGTTTAGCCAGTTATCCGGTCCATCAGGAACAATCCCCGTAGGATTGATGGTTGGGTGGCTCTGGTAATAATGGTTCTTTATATGACCAAAATGAGTCGTTTCAGCCACTTTGGGTAAGTCATAGAGCATCTTGGTATACCGACTCAGGTTGGGATAATCGCGGATTCTCCGGAAATTGCATTTGAAGTGGCCGTAGTACACAGGATCAAATCGAACGAGCGTAGTGAACAGCCGAATATCCGCCTCGGTGAGCACGTCGCCGACTAAAAATTCGCACCCTTCCAGACGCTCTTCGAGCTGGTCTAAGGTATTGAAAACATCCTTAACGGATTCGCTATAGGCTTCCTGAGTTGTGGCAAAGCCAGCTCGATACACGCCGTTGTTCACCGTGTGATAGACAAGCTCGTTGATCTCATCAATGTCAGAACGCAAGTTTTCCGGATACAAGTCGAGTTCGCGATTGACGCCATCGAGCTCATTCATTTCGTGATTGAACATACGAATGATTTCAGACGACTCATTATTGACAATCGTGCCGAGCTTTTTGTCCCAGAGCACAGGAACAGTCACACGACCGGTGTAGGTAGCATTTGCGCTCACGTAGACCTTCCAGAGATAGGGATGGCCAAAGAGATGATCGGTCGTCCCTTCTGCCTCCTGGCTAAAAGTCCACCCTTGATTGCCCATGTAGGCATCCACAACACTGACGTCGATGTGAGGCTCGAGATTTTTTAGAGCACGCGTAATTAACGTGCGATGCGCCCAAGGACAAGCATAGGAGACATATAGGTGATAACGTTGGCTCTCTACGCCGAACTCATCATCACTGACAGTAGAACGAAATCGAGATGCCTCTCGTTGAAACTTTCCGCCGCTTGATTTCGTGTCGTACCATTGATCACGCCACTGTCCCTCTATGAGTAGTCCCATGGGTCTCGTGTTGAACCACCCGTGACGTTTGACAAGGCTTTTGTCTTTTTAGCCGGGATTTCTTGGGTTTATTTTGTACACGACCCCATTTCGAAAAGCACCCACGTACACGTTACCGTGGCTGTCTTTCGCGAAGGTCGACGGCAAAATTGGATATCTCCCTAGCGCGAAGGTTTTCGCCTTTTGGGCCGTTTTGTTGGGCAATGCCAGCGCCCATAGTCTCCCACTGAGAAAATCTCCGAAGATATACTTATCCGTCAACGCTCCGCCTGTTCTCGAACTCATGACAAAACCGCCGGTAATGGAACCACCATCGGCGCGACCGTATTCATATAATGGGTCAACCAGCCCTTCAGACGAACAATTCGATTTCGGTGAAAAGCAGTGGAACCCTTCTTTTGTCTTCCAGCCTCCATTATCACCAGAGCCAATCTCGGAAATTTCCTCGTATGCATTTTGACCGACATCCGCGACAAGCAAACGCCCCTGCGGAGTAAAGCTATACTTCCAAGGATTACGCAGACCGAGTGCCCAAATCTCCGGCAGGAACTCTGAGCGACCCACAAACGGATTGTCCTTTGGAACCACATATCCACCTTTTTGTTTCGACACTTTCGAAACGTCGAGCCTCAGCATCTTGCCCAATAAGGACTTTGGATTTTGTCCGTGGTTATGCGGGTCATCGGCCCAGCCACCGTCCCCGAGTCCCACATACAGCATGCCGTCGGGACCGAAAGCCAGCTGCCCGGCATTATGGTTAGCGTAGGGTTGGTGAACCCGAATAACAGTATTAAGTTCGTCGACTTCACCAAGAACTCCTTTCGTGGTCGGTCTGTTCTGGAGGGCCGCGACCTGAGTCCAGTCTTTCCCATTATCCCGAATGGTCTCGTTGATGAAAAAGCGACCATTAGATGCAAACTCCGGGTCAAAGGCCAAGCCCAAGAGTCCCTGCTCGGAGGCAAATAGGACTTTACGATCAAACCAAAGCCCCGTCTTTTTCGTTTTGAGGTCGACCCACTTCGCCTTTCCGGATTTCTCGAGAACCACCAACAAATCGGGCTGCCCGGGAACGAATTGTAAATCAGTGATCTGAATAAAGCCGTCGGCCGCAACCGTCAGTTTGACATCAATTTTTTCGCGCTTCGCATCGAGTTCGTCAAAAACCGGTCGAAATGCCGCTGTTTGTGCCAAGGCCGGCTGGTAACTCGGCTCAAACATCGACAAGAGTGTCGCCCGTCCCCAGTTTTTGACCGTAGGATTGAACATACTCAACCCAACGAGCCCCATTACGATGATGAGAACCAGCGTCACTTTTCGAGCACTCATAACGCTATCCTGACATCATCTGCAGTTTCCGCAAGCGTTTTGCGGAAAAGACACATTTCGAATACGAACATATATATAGTAATTCCATGCACTTACGAAAACCTGTGCGTTTTTCGCCTCACAGCTGTCACACAAATGCCATATTCGTGTAAGCTTAGAGTATGGGTATTGCTCTAAGGTCGGTAACTCTTCAGACCTTGAGCCTCGCGCTACTCATTATCGGCTGTCACCCCGCGCAATTAAGCTCACAAATTGAATGCCCTACCCCGACCGCAGCTGTGCAGGCCACTCTCCAGACGGAAGGTGGAACATCGCCCTACTCTTTTGAATTCGATCAAACAAGCGCAGATGCCGAGTGCTGGGCCGGTTCAATGGCCGTCATCGACCAGGACAGCCATGATGTCCACCGCTTCAATGCACTCGACGGCAACATGCTCGAGCCACTTGTTTTGCACAATCTTGAACGGCAACGAATGTTTTCGAGCATCACTCTGCCGATGTCCAACCGGCGTTTTGTGACCGATTTCGAGAAAGGCTCAGTGTTGTCCGTCGATTCCCAGACGGGAGAGTACCTCAAGCGGCGTTTCGAGGACCGCAATGTCCTCGAAGAACCGGTCAAAATTCTAGCCCAGAACGACCTCTTGTACGTCCTGGGGAACGATACTGAAAACATTGTGGTTCTTGATGACGAAGGCGACGTGATCACCAATTTCAAGGCCCCAGAAATCAATTATCCCCATGATATGGCCTTTGGTCCCGATGGTTTCGTGTACGTCGCCGTTGAATCCTACGAGGCAATGCCCCATTGGGTCCAGGTTTGGAATCCACAAACCGAGACATTCGAGCGCTCGTATCCTGCGCCTAAGGCAGGTGACATCGCCATGAGCGTGGCCGTGAGCGACGCAGGTGAGATGTTCGTTGCGAACTACACGTCGAGCGAAATTATTCGTTATCCCAACATCAACAACACCTTGAACTATGAAGTCTACTCGCTACCGCAAAAGCCGCTTTCGCTTGGGATTGGGCCGAGTAACCGTGTTTATGCCCTTACCGAGCAATCTATATATTATCTTGAAGTTTCGTCGAGTTCGACCGAGACCATCGAGCTGGTTCGCTTACAAGACTACGGGATCAAGCAACCGCGAAGCTTAGTGCTCGGTAACTAAAGATACAACGCAGCCAATAATTCCGTTCGACATCGTCTTTACGCTGTCCCGGATCGTCTATCTATCGAGCACTCTTCGTGACACCAGCGCGACACTTTTTCGCTTGATTTCGCCATCTTGGAGACACCCCGAGGCCCAATGTGACAAGCAAGCAACAATACCGTGAAAAAAGAAACGAGATTGCCTTCAACGGCACGTTTGTTTTGCCGGTTCGTCACAAGGTCGTCACAGCCCAAATATAAACAGTTTATCAACTCCAAGGAGAAAAAAGAAATGAACGTAAAGAAACTAATTCTCACTTCAGCCATTGGACTTGCAGGTCTCGCTGGTTGTGACGATCATGACCACGACCATGACAACAATAACAACATGATGACCGGCGTACTGCCCTCGCAAATCGTATGCGAGAGCAACGGTCCTTGTCGCATTGCCGCGCCAAAGAACAATCCAATTACTCAGGATGTCACCCTCACTGCGGACAAAGCATGGATTCTTCAGGGTGGTGTATTCATCGGTGACGATGTTGCTGAAACAGTACTCACTATTGAACCAGGAACCATTGTTTACGGTGATGCGGCCAGCAAGGCTTTCTTGGTTATCACTCGAAACTCAAAGATCATTGCCGACGGCACGAAGGATGCGCCGATTATTTTCACATCCTCTAAGAATAATGGTGAACGTGCTCCCGGTGACTGGGGCGGCCTCATCATCAACGGGAAAGCTTCTGTGAACGGATGTACAAACGCCCCATGTGAGCCAGAAGGCGAAGGCGGAACCGGGCAATACGGCGGTTCTGATGACACCGACAATAGCGGTACCCTCCGCTATGTCCGCGTCGAATTCGCTGGTAACCCAATTACGCCAGACAACGAACTCAACGGTATCGCTTTCCAAGGCGTCGGCTCTGGAACCACTATCGAATACATCCAAGTCCACATGGGTAAAGATGACGGTGTCGAGTTTTTCGGCGGAACCGCACAATTCAAGTACATCCTTACCACCGGAATTTCTGACGACAACCTCGACTGGACTGACGGCTGGCGCGGAAAAGGTCAGTACTTCATCGTTCAACAATACGATGGTTTTGGTGACAACGGTATCGAAGCAGACAACAATGGCGACGACAATGCCGCAAGCCCACGAAGCAATCCTATCCTTTCAAACATAACTCTGGTTGGTGTCCCAACTTCAAAGCGTTCTGATAACGGCCTTCTTCTTCGAGAGGGTACTGGCGCGCAAATCTGGAACACCATCGTTGTTGGATTCGAAGACTCTTGTGTCGACATCGACCACACCGAAACCGTGAACAACGGTAAACCAGTATTCAAGAGCGTCGCAATCAGCTGCAACAAACCTTTTACTCAAGAAAAATGGAATTGCGAAAATGACGACAAAGACGACGACAAATGCAAGAACATGGAAGTTGCTACGGGCGACGCCAAAGAAGCCTGGACCGTTGAAGACTTTTTCAACACGATGGACGGCGGCAATCTAAACATCGCGTGGGACTCAATGTCACCCGACAATGTCCTGATGAAAGCTTTTGATACTGCTGCACCAAACTTCATGCCGAAAGCGGGAGTCACATTACCAACAGCAGCAGCCGTCAACGACTCGTTCTTCGATACGACGAACTACGTTGGTGCTGTCGACCCGAATGCTACTTCTTCTTGGACTGATGGTTGGACCACCAGCGAGATGAACTAGAATCATAGATTTATAAAAACAACGATAGAGACAGTGGCGTTTCGGCGTCGCTGTTTCTGTCATTAGCAAAGGTAACCAAAATGCGAAAAACTTCTTTCTACATTGCACTAAGCATTAGCACTTTCATCTTAGTAAGCAGCTCTTTTTCTGCCGATGCGAAATCCCCCCGCGAGCTGGCCACTGCCCTCGCCGAAATCAGAGGAGAAGTTGAAACGCTCGCAACTCAACTTGAGGAAAGCAAAGAGAACCATCGTTCACGAATGCGTTCTCTTGAAACTCAGAAGACAGACCTCAAGCTTGAGCTTCAACGAGAAACACTGCAGCTCAAGCAGCTTCAGGCAAAATTGCAGACTATTCGCGAAGAAACAAAATCAGTCAGCGTCGCACAAAAAGATCTCACGCCCGCGATCAAAGCCGCGGTAAAACAACTGAAGGCGAGCATCATTTCAGGCCTTCCCTATCACCTGGAAGACCGGCTTCAAGAATTACAGAAAGTCGAAGACCAAATGAACGACGGACTCATTGCTCCCGGCCAAGCCGCTGCGCGCCTTTGGGAAAAAGTGGAAGACGAACTAAGACTCACCCGAGAAAGCCAACTCGACCGTCAGGTCATCAAAGTCCAAGACAAGTCCGTACTCTCAGATGTCATTCATCTTGGAATGGTCATGATGTTCTTCCGGACCCCAGACAACGAATTTGGGCGAGCCGTGAAGAAAAACGGTAGCTGGGCATTCGAAATTGACGCGAAACCTGAAAATCAACCGCGCCTGACTAATCTCTTTGAAACCTTCGAGAAACGTATCCGTGTTGGCTTCTTCGAAATTCCAAATGCATTGGAGACAAAGTAATGAATATTCTAAGCACGAGCCTCATTCTACTCATCGCGAATCCATCAACCAGCTTGATTGATGCTTATAAGAAAGAACTCGCGTTTCTAGAAGCCGAGCGTAAAGCACTCAAGACGCAACTTAGCCGTTTTGAAAAATCGGCCAAAAAAGATATCGCAAAAGCAGACAGCGAAATCGTCAAGCTTCAAGGCGAATTACTGTCGATACGCAACAAAACAGATGCCTCAGAGATCACTCTTCGAGAAATCGAAGGAGAGGCTATCAAGACCCAAGATCGCGCTGACATCCTCTCTGACACGGTTTCACGAAGCTTCGAAAGTCTCGAACGCGCAGGAATCGAGCTTCCAGAACTGGCTGAAGGCACCGAAGGACAAGTCAAGCAATTCGATTTGGCTGTCGGTCATGGCAAAACGCTTATCGAACAAGGCGGGCAAATTCGCTACGAGGACTCAGAGTTTTTTAGTCAAAACGGTCAATCGCTCAAAGGCAAAATCGTAAAAATCGGCAACGTCGCTGCCTACGGAATGAGCGGGGATACTGCCGGTGCCCTTTCTCCAGCAGGTTCAGGGCGATTGCGAGTCTGGCATCAAGATGCAAAAACGACCGCAACAAGCCTTTTGGCCAAGCGAAGTCCCGAAACACTCTCGATGTTTGTGTTCGCTGATCTTGAAAAACCAATTGAGCAAAAAGTAGAGAAGACGGCGCTCGATTTAATTGAAAGCGGTGGAGTCATCGCTTGGGCTATTGTTTATATGGGTCTTCTCGGACTGGCTCTCATTTTCTGGCGTGGACTCTCCCTTGTTCGAATCCAAGCATCGACAAAGTCTCTCACTAACCGAGTTGTTCCTCTGGTTGAGAATGGAAAAGTAGAAGAGGCCCTAGAGCTGTCTAATCAGGACTCAGCCGCAGCAAGCAGTGTCATGAGTGCTATTCTCGCAAATCTGCATCGAGACTACCAAGCGCTTGAGGATTTGGTTCATGAAGCAACCTTGGGTGTCTTGCCAAAAATACAAAAATTCTCGGCGGCGATTACGGTCATTGCGGCCGTCGCCCCTCTGATGGGACTGTTGGGAACAGTAACCGGTATGATGTCTACCTTTGATGTCATCACTGAACACGGCACAGGAGACCCCAAAATGCTTGCCGGTGGTATTTCAGAGGCTTTGGTCACCACTGAACTCGGCTTGATTGTCGCAATTCCGACTTTGCTCCTTGGAACCATGCTGATGGCGGTTGCGAACCGTATTGAGAGCGATCTGGATAAGGCCGCGCTTACCGTTATGAACAGCGGAAGTGCTGCTACATCCGCAGAGGCTTAGGAATCAGTCATGTTGATGTCAGCCATAGAACAGCTTGGAGAATACATCGCGGGAGGAGGTTTCGTTATGCCTCCTCTTGTCGGTGCTGCAGCTCTTCTTTGGTACGTCTTAGGCTATCGGTTATTCACTCTACGCAGAGGAAGTTCAGAACCTCTAAGTCGCCTTCTTTGTAGCAAAGAGGAAGCAGCTTCGAAAAAAGGGATTATCGTTCGAAGTATCCCCATGGGACGTGCAGCACTTCGCACATCTCCAGAAAGACCGCGCGTCGCGCTCGATTTGGCTTTTTCTAAGTTGGACGATGAGCTGGCACGCTTCGATACGCTCGTTGTTGCAATCGTTGCGGCGGCGCCGCTCGCCGGCTTGCTTGGAACAGTCGCGGGGATGATGGAAACTTTCGACGCGCTTGCCGACATGGCTCTTTTCTCGCAATCGGGTGGCATCGCTGGCGGTATCTCACAGGCATTGCTTACGACCCAAATGGGCCTCGCTGTCGCAATCCCCGGCCTGCTTATCGGTCGATTGCTGAAACGGCGACAAGATCGGCTTTCGGAAGAACTAGAACAAGTGAAAGACCTTTTGTGTCTGGAGCAGGAGTCTTAATCATGAAAAGAAGAAACAACAAAGAAGTCGTCAAAGACATTGATATCTCACCACTCATCGATATGGTCTTCATTCTTCTTATCTTCTTTATGGTCTCAACGACCTTCGTAAAGGATATGAAGCTTGATCTCGAGCGTCCAAGTGCATCGAGTTCAAAGCGCGCATCTACGAAGGCGATTAGAGTTTACGTTGAACGAAGCGGCGCAGTGTACTTAGAAGATGCGCCCGTCAAAGCCTGGATGTTACAAAGTCGAGTTCGCGATCTCATGAGCGCGGGCAGTAGCAAATCAGTGCTGGTAATTACGGACCGATTGGTCCCCGCTGACAAACTTATCGACGTAGTTGATCAGTGCCGTCTCGCCGGCGCGGAAGACGTCGGTGTCGCAACAGAAGCTGAAGCTGGAGGTTGAAATGAAACGAGTAATTTTTTGTATTGTAAGTATGTTCATGGGAACGAGCGGCGTGCTCGGCGCAATTCTCACCATGAATCTTCATAGCCGTCCGTAGAAAAAGAAAAGGTTGAAGCACAAACCAGCTTTCAGGTCGCCAAGAAAAAGAAGAAGAAAAAGAAGAAGCAACGCGTTCGTCAACAACAACGTCCCAAAGCAAAGCCGAGATCTACGCCAAAGGCACCACCTCCGCAAATCGCGAGTAACCTGTCAGGCGTTGACTTCAGCGCACTGGGCGTTGGCGATGTGGACCTAGGAGATGCTTCCTCCAACCTTCTCGGTGGCGCAGAAAGCACAAAAGACCTGGTCATGACCGAAGCATCTGTGGATTCACCTCCTCGTAGATTAGAATCTCGAGCACCCAAATATCCTGCTCGTGCTCGCGCCAAAGGCATCGAAGGAAAGGTCACGTTGAGTCTCCTCATCGGAACAAATGGTCAAGTCGCCAAGGTTCGAGTATTGGATGCCGAACCCGCTGGCGTTTTCGAAGATGCGGCAAAAGATGCCGTTATGGCATGGCGCTTTGATCCCGCTACCTATAGAGGCCAAACCGTAAAAATCTGGGCCGAGCAAGTCGTAAACTTTAGCCTTCTTTAGTAATCATCATGAATGTTTTAGCGATTCTATTCACTGCCTTTCTCGCGGTCCCAACGGCCGAAGAAGAGCCCGATCATCTTGCTCTCGCAGCAATGATGCTTCGTGACGGTCATCCTGACCGAGCCGCGGCCGCGTTAAAGAGTGTGAACCTAGAAGATGAAGAACTTGATAAACCGAGATTTTATCTTCTCAAGGGTCTTGTATCGCAAAAACAACTCGACCACGAACGAGCGGTCGAAAACATGCAATTGGCCGTAAAACACGGACACAAGGACACCTTGATTTTCGTGTTTATGGCGCAATCCCAAGTACAATTAGAAAAATACCGAGATTGTATCAACTCCTTGTCAAAAGCCGGAGAGTCCGCTCTCAAGATGCCCGGAGCCACCCTCATGGCTTCTTATGCGCACAAGAAGCTCAACGAAAAAGACCAAGCCTATAAAGTTCTACTCGGTGGCGAACGTCGATTTCCCAAGTCAAACGAAATTGCCCGACAACGGGTTATTCTACTGGTGGAACTAGGTCTTTACCAAGAAGCTGTTGAGGTGGCTTCTGGGTTTTTGCAGCGCGACGGCATCAAAGTGCCAGACTACCTCGCTCTCGCTGAAGCCTTACGAAAAAGTAAAGAATTCGAAAGAGCCTCAGTCCTACTCGAAGAGGCCAAACTCAGGCACCCTACGAGCAAAGATATCTATGTTCAACTTGCACGAATCTACTTAGATGCAGGTCATCCGCGTAAAGCTGCCATGGTGCTAGAGCAAACAATTCCCCGACATCCAGAATTGGCCATTGAAGCCGCGGAGCTGTATCGACGTGCGGGTGCATTGAATAGAGCTTTATACCTCAATCGTCGAGTTCTCGATCAAAAGGAGAAAGCGAAGCAGCGTTTGGGGCTACTGGTAGAACGCGAAATGTTCGAACGAGCCACCGCGCTTGAATCTCGGCTATCGCGCCTGGGGCTGCTAAAATTAGACTCCGTACGTTACGCCCTCGCCTACGCTCATTTCCGCACGGGCAATCACAAAGAAACCATCCAATTAATCAGCAAGATCAAGGATACTGCTCTTTTTGACAAAGCGACGGAACTCCGACGCATTATCCAGATTTGTGAGACGACGGGTCGAGGCTGTTCATGATTTCAATCCAATTACTCAGCTTGGCATTGGTCACCCAACCAAGCTGCGCTGACGGTCGGATAGACGGCTTTGTCTTTGAGCAAAGTACTAATCGCCCGATACCAGCCCTTCAGGTCAAAGTCGGGGGCGAGAGCAGGAACACTGATTCTCGCGGAAGTTTCTCAGTGACGCTCCCGTGCGGTAATTATCCGATGTTCATCTCGGGCACAGATTTCGTCACGGTAAAAACATCGTCAGTTGCGGTCATACCTGGCGAGGTGAGTGAAGCCTTCGTCACCGTGACCAGCACTGGAAGCAAACCGCTTCTTCAAGTTGAGGCTGCGGGCCCAATTTTTCAGGTGGCAAAAGACGAAAGTAACGCACCTCGAGGCACAATCACCGGAACAATTATCGACACAGATAAGAAGAAACCAATATCCGGTGCGAGGATATTTGCTCGGGGCCGAGCCGAAGAAGTACTCTCTGACGGTCAAGGAAAGTTCTCACTTTCTCTACCCGCAGGAGATTATGACCTTACGTTTATTCACTCTCGTTTCTCAACTTTCACCTTGCGTGGACTGAAAGTTGAAGGAGAAAAAGAGATACGAACCGATGTAGAGATGTCACCCGCTGCCCTTCAATTGCAGGCACTGACTGTATCGGCTCCACGAGTCGAAGGAAGCATGACTTCGGTCCTTAGCGAACGTCGAGAATCTGGAGCGGTTAGTGATATCATCGGTGCAGACCAGATGTCGAAATCAGGTGACTCTGACGCCGCAGGTGCTCTCAAGCGAGTTACTGGCGTTACAGTTATCGGCGGGAAGTTTGTCTACGTTCGCGGTTTGGGCGAACGCTATTCAAGCACATTGTTGAATGGCTCTAGTCTCCCTAGTCCTGACCCAGAAAGACGTGTCGTCCCTCTCGACATGTTCCCCACAGACGTTTTGGAAAGCGTTCTCATCGATAAAACCTTCCGCCCTGACCTCGTGGGAGAGTTTGGTGGCGGCTCGGTTCAATTACGCACCAGAGGCTTCCCTAAAGGATTTCTCGCCAACTTCTCCATATCGGGTGGCATAACCCAAGGAATCACTTTCGACACGGGTCCTGCGTCCGTATCTGGTCCCACCGACTTTCTCGGCATCGACGGAAGCTTTCGTAATCTTCCTCCTTCGGTCGCAGAAGCATCACGAAATGAACCACTCATTCAAACAGATCGGTTTTCTACCCGTGGTTACACTGCTGAAGAGCTTGAACAATTTGGCGAAGACCTGGCCGAACGGTATGAGCTTCTTGAGCAATCCATTCCTCCGGGTCTTGGGCTCAGCGGCTCGATTGGAGATAGTTTCTCACTATTTGGCGGAAAAGGGGGTTATTTCACCTCTCTTGCCTACGACAATGGCTACGGGCAAGATGACTCCACCGTAACCATTTATACAGTTGGCTCTGGGGACCTCGAACAAGCGCACCGATATGTGTTTGATGAAATTACCAATACGATTTCACTATCCGGAATTTTTTCTACAGGACTGGACTGGGAAGGCGGAGATCAAATTCGCCTCACCACCCTGTTAAATCGCATTACTGACGATGAGGCCAGAGTTTACGAAGGCCCAAATCGAGACCTTGGTGAAAATATTCGCGTCACGCGATTTCGCTGGATAGAAAGGATGATGATTTCGCAGCAGCTCCGTGGCGAGCATCCTTTGAAATTGCTGAACTCAACCCTCGGATGGAGATATACCTTTGCCATTGCAACCAGAGACGAACCTGACCGTCGCTCCATCCGGTATGACTACGAGCCCAGCGTTGAGCAATGGTTTCTTTCAGATCGCCCCGAAGGTAATCGCCAAGTCGTAAGTGACCTGACCAATGTCAATCACGACGTCGCGGCGGACTGGACTATTCCCTTTAGCTTTTTGAAAAAAGAAGACTCCAAGATAAAGTCTGGGTTTAACGTTATCTTCAAGAATCGAGAAGTCGACACCCGCCGTTACAAATTCCAAGACCGTGGTCCTCGGAGTATTCTGCCAGAAGTGCTCAGCCTGCCGCCGGAGCAAATCTTCGTCCCTGAAAATATTGGTCGAGATGGCTTTCAGTTAGAGGAAGTTACTCTCGTCACCGATAATTATCGAGCAGGACAACGCGTATTTAGTGGCTATGTAATGACAGATATGGCGCTTTTAGAGACGTTGCGTTTTGTCGGTGGACTTCGCCTTGAGTTACCGAGACAAACAGTAGAAACCTTCGAGCCTTTCAATCCTGACGCCACGCCAGTATCCGCAGAGCTGACCAATGTCGACGTTCTCCCCGCAGGTGTATTCTCCCTAAACCTTGCAGATGACATGGTCTTGCGAGTTGGAGGGAGTGGAACGGTCTCAAGACCCGACTTCCGCGAATTATCGCCCGCTACATTCACAGACGTCACGGGCGGCCGCTTATTGTTTGGTAATCCAGACCTTCAGCGGACACAAATTTATCACTCCGACGTAAGATGGGAGTGGTATCTCAGTGACACCGAAATGTTCTCCGTAGCGGGCTTCTACAAAAACTTCATCGACCCGATTGAAATTGTCGTTGTCCCGAGCGCACAACTTTCACTCACCTACGAAAATGCGGAAAGCGCGAGTAACTTTGGTCTGGAAATCGACTTTCGAAAAAACTTCGGCTTTATCTCTAATGCGCTAGAAGACTTATCCATCTCCGGCAATGTCGCCTTCATCGAATCCCAAGTTCGGCTTCGCGAAGGTTCGACGATTCAAACCTCCAAAGAACGTCCCCTACAAGGCCAATCCCCTTATGTAGCCAATGTTCAACTGGCTTACGACAACGTAGATCTCGGTGCTACTGGAACGATTGTCTATAACGTTTTTGGGCCCCGCATCGCCGAAGTTGGCGCCCTAGGTGCTCCTGATGTGTATGAAGAGCCCGTTCACCTTCTCGACCTTGTGTTCAGTCAAAATCTAGGCAGCGGCTGGAAACTCAAGCTGAAAGGAAGCAACCTTTTGGACCTTCCTATTCGAATGACTCAAGGAACGAACTCCGTCACTAACGAACCCAACCTCACGCGCGTACGAACGAGAGGCCGACGAGTCAGTCTAGGACTCAGTAAATCCTTCTAATCTATTTTTTCACGGCTCTGACAAGACACCGAGTCGGCGCTGGATAGCCTTCAATGGTTTTGTTTGGGTCATCAGGGTCCAGATAATTAGGCAAAGACTCAAACGTCATCCAATCTGTGCGATTTTGTTCTTCAAAAGTCGTGCGGTTGACATCAAGAATCTCGACGTCCGAAAAACCTGAATCGCGCACCCACTGCGTGAGCTCACCGGGGCACGGAACATTCCAGACATTCCGCATCTTTGCGTATCGACCTTCCAAATCTAAGGATTTTTTTCCTTCAACAATCAATGTTTCAAGAACGAGTTGTCCCTCGGGTTTGAGGCATTTCTTGATATCTTGAATATGCTGTTGCGGGTTTCGTTGATGATACAAAACGCCCATACTGAAGACAGAGTCGAAACGTTCTTGAGTGAGCTCGGGACGAACCTGTTCGAAACGCAGAGGAAGAACCCAATGGCTGTCGCTCTGCAAATAACGATTCAAAGCGAAATATTGCACGCAAAAAAGAACCATCGGATCCAAACCGACGACACTCTGGGCACCCGCTTCGAGCATTCGCCAACCAAAATAACCGTTACCACAACCAATATCTAAAACCGTGTGACCGTCTATTGCGATGTGCGGGAGGACTCGATTCCACTTAAAGTCAGACCGCCATTCGGTTTGCACTTGGACCCCAAAAAATTCAAACGGACCTTTTCTCCAAGGATGGAGTTCCATGAGATTCACTCGAATATCAGATTTTTGTATATCCGTGATCGCAGACGTTGCTTCCAAGGTCACCGTGTCGCTCGCGCGAAAATCATATTGAGCCATAGAGGGAAGCTCACGAACAGCGTTGCACCATTTTGGAAAATTTCCGTTTGATTCGAGTCTTTGACGCACTTGCTCTCGAAGCTCATTCCAATCTGAGAATTGCTCCCAAAATGATTTGTAATTTTGCTCAATCATTTAGTGACCATAAATGACGCCCAGTTGAGGCACTTGTACCAGGTCTTTACATCATGAAACTGAGCTTGCATAAACCGTTCGTAATGTTGCTCATGCGTATCAATCACCATGACGTTTTCAAGCGCTGTTCGCTTCTGAGACACTTCAAGCTCGGTGTAACCGTTTGCACGCTTGTAATCATGATGAATCTCGGTAAACAGTTCATCAACCGCCTCATCGGTAAACCGAATCTTTTCAGACACAATAAGCAAAGCACCAGGATTCATTTGCTCCTGCATTCGGCTCACCAGTTTTAGGCGTTTCTCCGGAGCAATAAATTGTAGGACATAGTTCATGACAACCACGTCTGCACCGGTAAAATCAGTATCTAAGATGTCCGCGCAATAGAACGCGCACCGAGAATCTGAGATTTGTTCTTTTGCGCGATCAATCATGGCCTCAGAGCTGTCGATCGCATGAAGCTGCACAGGTTTTTCGCGCAACTGATGAAGGATGGCTAATGATGAGGCGCCCAAAGAACAACCTAAGTCGAATATTTTCCCATTTTCTGGAGCGTGACGCGCCGCGATTAGGCCCGTCAGCGGAATGACTGTTTCATAGCCAGGAACAGAACGACGGACCATGTCAGGGAATACTTCTGCGACCGCGGCATCAAAGGCAAAGTCTACAATCTGGGGCGATACTTTGCGGTAAATCTCGTCCTTTTTATTCATGAAAGAATGCGTCCTCTATGGTTGATAACGAAGTTTAGCGACCGTGACCTAGCTACAGCCCGCCAAAACCAATGCGATATACACGCATAAGTAAAGAAAGAAGAGAAAATTACCCACCGCTGGGGAGAAAACTCTCCAATTCATCGTCTCATATGACACCAAACCATTTCGAGATGTTTGGCACTCATATTGCTTACATTTTCAAACGGAATATTCGCACAGCGAATACACCTAGGAAAAACGTGCACACTAGAATTGCCAGAAATACTCCGACAACCTACTCACCAAACGAGCATAGAAGCTATACGGTCGTCTCTGGAGATAATCTTCATCACATCGCGCAAAGGTTCGGAGTCTCTTTTGAGGCCCTCCTTGCCCACAATCCACAAATTCGGGACCCGTCCATTATTTCTCCCGGTCAACAAATAACTCTCCCCTTGCCTCCCCGAGGCGTGCAAGTTGTCAGCACGTCGGCATCACAACCGGCTTCCACGGTCTCGTTCGGGGATCGTGGAGGTCAGGTTCGTGATTTACAGAGTAGACTCAATGCCGTCGGTTTTCCCGTTGGTCCGGTAGATGGTGTATTCGGTCCTAAAACGAAACGTGCCGTCATGCGATTTCAGCGCTCTGTTGGCCTCTCGCAGGACGGTATTGCCGGGCCTCATACTCAAAGGGCTCTGTTGACACGGGCCCATGAACAGCCGGGGACCCCAGCCCCGAGTGGTTCTACCCGGCCTTCTAACGAAACAAGAGCAACCCCCTTTCCGGTGATGAGTCGCGGCAGCAGCGGTTCTCAAGTGCGCACACTTCAACAACGACTTCATACGCTCGGGTTTGATGCTGGCCCCGTCGATGGTATTTTTGGCGCCAAAACGCAGTACGCCGTCCAACGTTTTCAGACTTCACAAGGTTTATCTCCTGATGGAATCGTCGGAAATCAAACTATGAGCGCTTTATTGCGCCCCTCCGCAACTAGCACTGCTCCAGCGCCAAGACTGCCCGTCTATCCACCTCATTCTCCTGAAGCAATTGCTCTTTTTCGGGAGGCAGCAAGTGTTGCAGGTGTCCCCACCAGCTGGGCTACTTCAAATGGATTGCATCAAATTTTAAGTCGAGAGTCCGGTGGCCGGGTCGGTGTGCCAAACTACACGTATGGGCGACGCGCGCAAGACCCTGGTCAGTGGCCGGAGATTTGGTCAGAGTTGCGTAATGGTACGATTTCCGCACGGTCTTCAGCGACAGGATTGGGCCAATTACTTCTTAATAATGTAGAAACGTATTACCCGAGTGGCCGCAGTGGCATTGGAAATGCTGTCGAAGAAGCCGCAGGAATGCTCAACTACATACGGGCTAGATACGGCGACCCCGAGCAAGCTTGGAGGAGTTACGGGCGCATGGGCTTTGAAGGTTATTAGATAAATAGATATCAACTCGCAACCGGGCGAACGAACCGATACCTCATACCCAATTATTGCCCCAACGCGAAGCTGTATCCTACTGGGAATCAATACCAACCAAAGAACGAACGGGAGAATGATTCATCTCTATCAGTATTTCGTTTTGCTTTTTTCAAACTCGGGGAATGAGGTGATTTCAACCGTCATTGAAACTGAAATCGACCGTTTTGCCTAACCATCCAATATTGACGTCGCCCGCGTCAGCAAACGGCTTAGGGGCGAATTTTGCGACAATCTCGAGCACTGGTGTACGTCCCCAAACGCTATGAGCGCGAACTATGTTAGGACTATCAGGCGACCCAACGCGATTTGTCCGTCGCTTCAACATCTAAACACGCAATTTCTCTCGAAATTTGCGACTCTGATTTGCCTTTTCGCCATATTTTGTGCCGTTATATCCCTATGAAATCTAGGGCTCTTTTAACCATCATCATGCTTGTTCTTTCATGCAGCGCTGATACCGATGGAGACCCGTCTACAGTTCCTGAAATCACGGACGTTCAATTTCGTTCTCAGAGTGGCGACGACGGTGAGCAGTTTAATTTCACCATCTCGTTTCGTGACTCCGACGGAAACCTTGCAGGCGGGATTCTGACCTTTAAGGCCGGAAGTGAGGAGCCTGCGAGCTTTCCTCTGCAACCCATTTTTGAAAACCAGACCCCGCCTCTTCCGAGCGACAGCGTAGATGGACAGCTTGATATTACCTTAAATTATCAACCTACGGGCGGCATTAGTAGCGGTGAAAGACTGAGCTTCTCATTCACACTCACAGATGCCTCAAGGCAATCGTCAGCGTCTGAAAACCTCACTTTGGTCGCAGTGACGAGTGGTGGTCCGTAAAGCGTAGGCTTCGAATCAACTACTTTGCGATAAACCGACCTTTGATGACAAAGTTTGGACTCATGCCCTCTGACCAAGCCGCAAACATACCTCCGGGAAGGTCGATCAACACCGGCGAATATGGAGGCGCTGGCTCCGAGTTCAAAACCAGGGTGTCAGACAGGCTCAAGGGCTCGGTTTCAAAACGGGCAAAGACAACCTGATTATTAAGGCCACGAATGTTCCGGTAATGAATAAGGCCCTGCTGCGAAATAACCGGACCGAAATCAATCTTTCCTCGTGAACCGGTTGTGATTTCGTTTGCCAAATCTGCGGTGTCAACGAGGGTGATATCCGTTTCTTGGCTTTGTTCATTCGCATAAGCGACGAAACGACCATTTGGTGAAAGCGTGATCAAAGCATTGTTCCCGGTCGCGAGAACACGATGTGGCTGCGCATTGATCGAACCTTGGACGAGCGTCGTTCTTGCAATCTCATCTGCTCCAACTGAATTAGAATTCACCCAGGCAAGCTCAATGTCTCCGTTCGCACGGCACCCCACCGAAGAATACACCTGCGACGACTCAGGTTGAAGAGCGCCGTCCATCGCTTCACCCATAAGCTGTCCATCAAGCGAAACGCGCTGAGCAAAGACGGCAAATTGTGGCGTGTCTGAGTGTCCCCAAGAGCCACTCACGACGAAATGATCAGACATTGCACATACTGCCGGCATCCAGGCGTTACCTGGCTCTTGAACACCTTGCCGCGTCATCTCTAAACGCTGTTCATCGGCAACGGGAGTGCCATCAAACTCAAATATTCGAAACCAGATATCCAGATTATTGGGCGCCATAGAGTTATCTGACTGCCAGACCACAACAATCCGGTCAGCGACGACTGTAACCTGTGGCTCAATATCGTTCCGGGTAGAAATCTGGCCTTTCACGGACTGGCTGATTTTCAAAGCTTCAAAAATTTTCGAACCATCGCAGCTAAACGCAGAAGCGTAGACATCGAACTTATTATCGCTACGGGGGCGGCTGTACGCGACCCAAACTGAGTTTCCGGTGAATGCAGCTGAGGCGTGGATCTGAGTTCTTGAATCAATGGTAGTGTCAATGTCTACGACCTCCCCAAACGGAAGCTCAGAGGCGCAGGTGGGCACTCCGCTATCACTCTGCCCTGCATCCATGTTTGATACTTGATTTGAGTCGGCGATTTTTGGGGATTCAGAGCAGCTTATGGCTGCTCCTGAGACAAGAAGCAGCGCCAGGTAGATTGGTTTCATTTTGCGGAGCATAGCACAAGGCTGAGGGTCTCGGACGTGACATCACGAAGCTAATCGCTTCGAGAGAACGGTTTTTCATGGGCTCATAGAGGCAATCCTCTATATTCCAATCTTTTTTGTTGAGTTCGCTGCTGCTTGAATCTATTTCGAGGACATGGACGGCGGAAAAGAACTCGAGACCATGAAGTACCTTTACGAAGGCCGGACAGAGCGCCCAGAAATCCCGCTCAGCGAAGATATCGAATTTCGAGACCCTTTGGTTTTGGTGAAGGATCGTAGTCGGGTTGAAGAAATGTTTAGGAAGCTGAATAATTTCTACCCAGCAACAGAAATCGACGTATTTGAACCGATCGAGGGTGAACCTCTATCGTGGACCATGCATACGCATTATCGGAAGACAGAACAGAGCACGCCGAAGATCTTCCAATCGACGCTCGAACTCGAGGTCGAGAACGGCTATGTGAGACGAATTACCGAGCACTGGCACAAACCGCTTCCTTTGCGAGGGGACGGTAGTAGCCTGTTATCACGTGGGATTCGCAAAGGCATAGGAAGATTATTTTGCTGACGTTGTGGTCACTCCTCCGCTAACCAACGGACATCTAGTGCGGTGCAGCACAACACCACGAACGTCCGATTGTCACAAAGCCGGCGTTCTTATATTGATGGTCTCATGAAGACGGAATCCTACGACGTTATTATTGTGGGTGCCGGAATTTCTGGAATTGCCGCTGCCTATCACATCAAGCGAAAATGTCCGAATCGCCGAATCCGAATCATCGAGGCGCGGGATACTATCGGAGGCACCTGGGATTTATTCAGATACCCGGGGATACGTTCAGATTCGGATATGTACACGTTTGGGTTCGCTTTTCGTCCCTGGACAGACGGTAAAGTATTTGCCGACGGCCCGAGCATTCGCAAGTATGTGAACGAGACGGCACAAGAGAGTGAAATAGAAAAAGACATCCAATTTGGCTACCGGGTGACCGCTGCCGAGTGGAGTTCAGCGGAGGCTAAATGGAGTCTGCGGGCTCAAAGCTCTCACTCCGAAGAAGTCATTCAATATACGTGTCAGTTCGTAGTGATGTGCTCTGGCTATTATCGCTACGACAAGGGACATCTTCCTGCGTTTCCCGGCATGGAGAACTTCCAAGGGGATATTATTCATCCTCAATTCTGGAAAGAAGGAACAGACTATAAAGATAAGAGAGTCATCGTCATCGGCAGCGGAGCAACTGCCATCACCCTCGTTCCAGCCATGGTCGAAGACGCCGCAAAAATAACTATGCTTCAACGCTCTCCAAGCTACATTGCAGCCCGCCCGAGTCGAGATGCGATGGTGGACTTTCTTAGCCCTTTCCTGCCGTCTAAGCTTACCCATGCACTCGCTCGAACCAAAAATGTCCTGCTGGCCATCTACTTTTACCAAATATCGCAAAAGTTCCCAGAACTCGTTCGACGAGAAGTGAAGCGTCGAATTAAAGACGAACTCGGTGACGACTTTGATGTCGAAAAGCACTTCAATCCTCGATACGCCCCGTGGGACCAGCGTTTTTGTCTCGCACCTGACGGAGACTTTTTCGCAGCACTGAAGTCGGAAAAAGCAGAAATTGTCACCGATACTATTGAAACCTTTGTCGAAGAAGGCATTCGGTTGAGTTCAGGAGAAGTCTTAGAGGCCGACCTGATTATCCCAGCAACCGGACTTGAGCTGCAGTTGTTCGGCGGATGTAAACTATCAGTTGATGGTGCACCATTCGTCACTTCGGATAGTTTCACCTATCGCGGTATGATGCTGAGTGGGCTTCCTAATCTGGCCATCGCTCTAGGCTATACGAACTCATCGTGGACACTGAAGGTAGACCTCACCTGCGAGCGAGTTTGCCGAGTCCTGAATCACCTCGAGAAGACGGGTTCAGATTATTGCGTCGCTGAGCCGCAATCGACGGTCAATGAGCGGCCTCTTCTCGACCTCAGTTCTGGTTATGTCTCTCGGGCCAAAGAGATGTTACCGAAGCAATCTGACGAGTCACCTTGGCGAACGTATCAAAATTATATCCAAGACATGCTGAGTATTCGCTTCAGCCCGATTGAAGATGGAACACTCATCTTTCGCAACCGATCTCACTCCGAAACAACGAGCTCAGTAGTCGATGAGCTGCCTACTCAGGAAGGATTTCCTCGCCCGACGAATTCGTAACGACGATCATCTGCCAAGTATTCTTCATAGTTCTGCGCTAAATCTCGGTATCCAGATACTCCGAGTTCAAGGATTCTATCCGCAAGCGATGAAACAAATTGAACATCATGAGACGCAAATATCATAGACCCTTCAAACTTTATCAATCCATTGTTGAGTGCCGTGATTGATTCCAAGTCGAGGTGATTGGTTGGACCATCAAGGAGTAAGAAATTTGGATCCGCTAACATCATTCGAGCAAGCATACATCTTACTCTTTCACCACCCGAAAGAACATTCGCAGACTTGAGTGAATCGTCGCCCGAAAACAACATTCGGCCAAGAAAACCACGAACGAAGTGTTCGTCTTGATCCGGGCTATCCTCTTTTAGCCAGTGAATAAGGTTCTGTCCTTTTGCGAAATACTCTTCATTTTCTTTCGGGAAATATGCGTGGTTTACGGTGCGGCCCCACTTCACCTCGCCTTCGTCGGGCTCAATCTTTCCAGCCAAAATATCTAGGAGCGTGCTGGTCGCAAGGTCATCTCCTACGACAACCATCTTTTCGTCCTTACCGAGCGAAAATCTCAGGTTTGAGAAGAGCGTAATGCCGTCAACGGCATGTGTGAGATTCTCAACAAAAAGGACCTCTCGACCAAGCGGCTTTTCAGGCTTGAACATGATGTATGGATAACGCCGAGTTGAAGGCTTGATTTCGTCGAGTGATATTTTGTCCAGTTGAACCTTACGCGAGGTGGCCTGCTTCGACTTGCTCGCGTTTGCGCTGAATCTTGCAATAAAGTTTTTGAGTTCCTTAATTTTGTCAGCTTTCTTTTGGTTCTCCGCCTGCCGTTGTCGGAGCGCCATCTGACTCGTTTCGTACCAAAATGTATAGTTACCTGTGAATAGGGTCACTTTTTGAAAGTCCACGTCCGCAATATGCGTACATATCTTATCTAGAAAATGTCGATCATGACTCACGACGACAACGGTATTCTTGAATTCGAGAAGGAAGTCTTCCAGCCAGAGGATAGCATCCACATCGAGGTGATTGGTCGGTTCGTCGAGCAATAAGATATCTGGATCACCGAATAGCGCCTGCGCAAGAAGAACTCGAACTTTTTCAGAATCTTGCAACTCCCTCATGAGTTTATGATGTTCTGATTCTTTGATATTCAGAGCACTCAAGGCCTGGGCGGCTTTCGTTTCTGCTTCCCAGCCTTCGAGGTCTGCGAATTCCGCTTCAAGTTCCGCCGCGAGCACTCCGTCTTCTTCTCCAAAATCAGGCTTGGCATAAAGCGCATCCTTTTCTTTCATGATTGCATGCAGACGCTCGTGACCCATAATGACCGTTTCAAGGACTGGCACATCATCGAATGCAAAGTGGTCTTGCTTCAAAGTACTTACTCGCAACCCATTCGGGACATTGACCGAGCCCGAGGTCGGCTCAATAAAGCCTGCGAGACATTTCAAAAAAGAGCTCTTCCCCGCTCCGTTCGCTCCGATGAGTCCATAGCAATTTCCAGGGGTGAACTTGATATCTACGTTCTCAAAGAGGGGCTTGGCGCCAAATGCCAGCGTGAGGCCTTCGGTATGAATCATGAACTTTGCGCTAACAGATCACTATAGAACTGACCATAGGATAATGTTCTCAGCAGACATGCTCACTCGATTTTTTGCAAAGCTTGATGTTTGACCTTGTACGCGGTTCAACACCGAAGGAACCTACCCTCTGTGATTGACATCAACCGTTATCGAAGTGATGCAACGCTTATGCCGAGGCAACTCGCAACAAAGGATATCTCATTACAACTAAGCGACGCCGAGACCCGTTTTATTGTGATTTCAGATACCCATTCTTCCCCCCACAAAAACGCCTTATCTTTCATTTCTCGGCATAAACCTCATTATATTCTCCACGCCGGAGATATTGGTTCATTGGATGTCATAGATATGTTTTCTAAAGTTGCTCCCGTCATTCATGTGCGTGGAAATATCGACGGAATTGGTCATGATTTGCCTGATTTCGTAAAGTTAACGATTATCTCTGCGGAACAGAATACGCAAAAATGGCTTCTAACCCATATTGCTCTACGCGGCCCAAAACTGCTTTCAAAAGTCGAAAAGCACGCACGCAAACTTAGTGCTCAACTTGTTATATGCGGACACAGCCATATGCCTTTTATGAGCAAACAAAATGGGATCGCTGTATTTAATCCAGGCTCGATTGGCCCAAAACGTTTCGGTCTTCCCATTGTTTTCGGATTGATCACGTTTACAAACCATGGATGCACACTGCAACATTTTGACTGCGAAACGGGCCACCGATGGAGTCCGCCTTCAACAAACTCGACGATATAGTTTACCGAGCGATCCGTACGATCCTCGCCTAGGAAAAAAATTCTAAACAACTCTACACAAAACCTATACACCTCCTAACAAAACCTACACAAAAACCTATACAAAACAGGTACAGATGCACCGAACCTGGACAAAAATCTGAGCAAAAAACGACGTTTCTGAAACAAAATATAAAATAAAACCAAATAATAACCAATATTTATACTTAAGAAAGACCTTGTACAGGTAATGTACAAATTACAAGTCTTCCCTACTAGACATGTCCAACACAAAACCTCTACAGTCTCTATACATCCGAGACAGAAAGCGGATGAGTTGGAGACCGAAATGCACAGCGTAAGAGAAGAGAATAGTACAACCGCAAACGCGGAAAACAGCCCGAAAAAAAAGGCGACCACTTCGCGAGGTTCGAGTTCAGTCAGTCGCGATACTCAAGATGCGTATCTGGCTGCCGTCAAAAAGCTCGAGAAACTGACCCGCACGGAGGAAATTAACATCGCTCGCGGTATCGAAAAGGCCGAAGCGGAGCAGCTACGACTCGCGCTTCGCTCACCGGGTGTTCGCTACGAAATCAGGAAAGCATGCAATCGCTTTCTCACCCGCGACCTACGACTTAGGGATATGCTCGAACGGAAAACTGAGCGCCCCCTCGCGATCAGGAACGTGGAAAAGTTTCTAAAGCGGCTGGACCGTATTGATCGCAACTTCGAACAATCTCAAGCACAACTTGACGAGACGTCGACAGCATCACGAGAAGCGTATGAAAACGACCAAGAAGCGCTAAGTAAAAGGTTGCTGAAAGCAGTCCAGGAGCTACAGATGAATCGTCGTCTCTCCGCGAAGATTATCGAGAAGTTTACGGTCGACTTAGATGACTTGGTCAGCCTCCAACGCACAAAAGCCCACTGGCGAAACCTCCCACGGGCCGAGCGCAAAATGCAAAAGTTGCTGCAACTCGAACGAAAGCATAACCTCAACTACCCAGATACAAAAATTGTACTGCGAAGCATCCGCCGTCATCAGCGGACGTCGCAAAAGCTGAAGCATCGGCTTATCGAGTCTCATCTCAAGCTGACCGTCACTATTGCGCGCCGTTATTCGCGTCGGGGAGTCGCGTTCTCAGACCTCGTGCAAGAAGGAAACTTGGGTCTGATCACCGCGGCTGATAAATTCGACTGGCGACCAGGGTTTCGCTTCTCAACCTACGCAGGTTGGTGGGTGAGACAAAGTATTGTACGTGCCATACATGACCAGGCAGACCAAGTTCGGATACCTATCAACCTCAAGCACAAGGTAAATCGTCTTTACCGGCTCAAAGGCAAACTGTCTGAACAGCTCGGACGAGAGCCCTCAAGCGAGGAGCTTGCGAAACATTCGAAGCTTACCAAGAAAGAGGTGGACAAGATGCTCAGTTATCGAAAGACGTCACTGTCTTTAGACTCAGACACCGCGACTGGGGCAATGACTTTCTTAGAAACGCTGGCGGATCCTTCGACAGTCAACCCGTTGAAGCGGATTGAATTTGATGACCTCAAAAATGGGGTAGACGATATTCTTAAGTCACTGACAGACCGACAGCGGGAGGTCGTTCAGTTGAGATTCGGGCTAACGGCTTCGGAGTCGAATACATTAGAAGCGATTGGCCAAAAATTGTGTCTCACCAGGGAACGTATTCGGCAAATTGAAAGCAGCGCATTTACGAAGCTTAAGCATCCTGTCCGCAAGCAGCAGCTAAGCAAGCTAAAGGCTCTAGCCTGGAGCGTTGCGTAGCGTTTCGGTTGTGGACACGCCTAAAAACTTTCTGAGTATTCCAACCCAGCGAGCAGCACTCATCGTAGGGGCAAGAGGTGGTTTGGGTCATGCGTTCTGCGAGCGCATGTCTGAGCTAGACCCTACCATGCATATCATCGCCACGAGTCGAAGTAGCGATTGGTGCGCAGAGGGTGGCGCCAACGATAAAGTAAGTCGACTTGAGCTAGATATAGGTTCGGAAGACTCCGTTGAATCAGTCGCATCGTATCTACGAGAGCGAGATACAAAGCTGAACGTAGTAATCAATTGTAGCGGCCTGTTGCATACCCCTTCGTTTAGCCCCGAACGGGCACTCCGCGAGCTTTCCATTGAAAAAATGAAGCACGTGTTCGAGGTAAACACCTTCGGCGTTGCGATGCTGCTGAAACATTTTGTTCCTCTTTTTCCGAGAAATGAGCGCTCGATCTTCGCATCTTGCTCCGCTCGCGTCGGCAGTATTAGCGATAACCGACTCGGTGGCTGGTACAGTTATCGAGCCTCCAAAGCAGCACAAAATATGGTGATTCGAACCGCTGCAATAGAAGTTAAAAGACTGAGGCGCGAGTGTATCTGCGTAGCCTTACATCCGGGGACCGTTATCTCCGAACTTTCAGCACCTTTCACAAAAAGGAAAGATCCAGCCAAGCTGTTTTCTCCTCACTTTAGCGCGACTAAGCTCACTGAGGTCCTCGAAAAGCTTTCCGTTGAAGATTCTGGAAATTTCTTTGCTTATGATGGCAGCCGCATTGAATGGTGAGCCGCTTCAAGGCTAAAGTACAGAGCAAACAATGACACTCCCTGAAAGCCTAGGGACAAGTCATGGGCTTCATAGTGAAATTTTTGCGTTCTCTCGTCCTTTGGTTTTTCGGAATAGTTACCTTCGCCGGAGGGGGGACTCTATTCGTGCTTTTTTCAACAATTTTACCGACGCGCTCTCTATTCAGATGTGCACAAGTTCTGTGTAGGACGATTCTCAAGACTATCGGTCAACGCATCATCGTTAGTGGAGACCTCCCAAACCGAGATCAGGGCCCTTATATCTACATGTTCAATCATACGTCTTTGCTCGACACTTTTATCATGATTGCGACGATTCCTGAATTCGTAGCTGCCATAGGCAAAAAAGAGCAGTTTCAAGTTCCTTTATGGGGATGGATTCTCAGAAGATGGGGAGCAGTTCCCATTGATCGAACAAATTTAAACCATGCAAAAGAAAGCCTCAAAATTGTTCAACATGCTCTGCTACAAGGGCGTTCCTTACTTATTGCTCCAGAGGGAACGCGTAGTCACGACGGAAGCTTAGGCAAACTCAAGAAGGGCCCGTTTCACGTCTCACTTAATACCAATTCTTGCATAGTTCCAGTTCGTATCCACGGTGCCTTTGCTGCGAAGAACCGCAGCAGCTGGTTACTGACCCCACAAACCATAACAGTTCACTATGGCAGCTGCATTAAGCCAGACACGCATTCCCTAGAGTCTCTAATCACGCGCGTTTCCCAAAACCTTTCATGAAGTTACCCCTCATAATTGTCCTTTGACATATTTTATCTCTCCATGGATTGACGAAGAATGCATTCGTACGTCAGTAATCAAAGCATTCTATGAACTGGGCGGAGACAATACTTGCTCTATTTGCTTCGATAGCATTCTTAGCTCTACTCAAAACCAATTATGATCTTAGGCAATTTCGATGCTTGGATGCTGAGCCCTCTTTCGAATCAAAACTACCGTTTCTTAGTATCGTCATTTGCGGCCGTAACGAACAGGAGTCAATCCAGGCAACCATTTCCGATTTGAGCGTCAAATCTCATATCGAAACAGAAATTATCTTCGTTGATGACCGCTCCACCGACGAAACACCAAAAATTATTGAGGGACTACAAAAAACAGTCCGAAACCTTAAGACCGTTCGAGTAAACGAGCTACCGCAAGGATGGTTGGGCAAAAATCACGCCTGCCAAGTCGGACAAGAAGTCGCGACTGGAGACTGGATATTATTCACAGATGCAGACATACGATTTCAGCCTAATGCTATACCAAAGGCACTGAAATATGCGATATCGCAGCAACTCGACCATCTGACCGTGCTACCCAGAATCGTGTCACAAAATAAGATCGTACGCTTACTCGCTTGTTCTGCCACGAACATTCTCATTTCGGGAACTCGAGCGGCGAGTATCGCTAGATTAGCTCGGAACCCGAATGCGCGAGATCGAACTCGCGGTCGAGTTTTGGGGATAGGCGCCTTCAATCTCGTACGTACCGAGACATGGAGGAAATCAAAAGGGTTCTCAAAAATTCGAGCTGAAGTACTAGACGATATGGGTGTCGCCTGGCTGATCCGTAAACAACAGGGACGCTCTGACTGGCTATGGTCGAAAGAACACATTCAAGTAGATTGGTACAAGTCTGTCTGGGATTTATACCGAGGGATAAGTAAGTCGTTTTTAGCTGGCGCGAAATATCGCCCTACTCTTCTCATTATTCAAGCTCTCGGGCTTGCTGCCATTAGCGCCTCACCATGGGCTTGCCTTTTTTATAGAAGCCAGCCCATTTGCGTGACACTTGGAAGTATCACCGCAGGGATGCTACTTCGCGTTGCTTATCGTCGAACACGAATTCAGTACCAGTCAGCAATTTATACCGTCCTGGCGCCTCTCAGCCAATTAATACTTGCCATAATGATGCTAGGGACAGCATTGCGAGGGTTCGTTCGGCCTTACTTATCTTGGCGTGGGACCGACTATTCATTCGAATTGCTTAGGAAAGCACAAGTTGTTTGGAGACATTAAACAATAAATAAACACTAAAAAATTGCTCTAAAACCAACTGTTGGAAATACATATTTTACGTTTGAGCCCGCGGCGACCTCTTCAGCGCCAAGCAGGACGTTGCTGATATCAACATAAAAATCTAATAACCAATCTCTATAGACCGCCCTTTTATCAATTCTTACATCAAAGCGAACAAAATTATCGGTTCTCGCTTGCCCGAAGCCACCAGTCGTCGTCAATGGCCTTCCCCCTTGCCATTGCGCTCGTAGTCCAAGATCCCAATTTCGCGGCAACGTTATCCCAGCAACTAGATTCAAGATATGCGTTCTATCAAAGTCAAACGCTACCCAGTCTCCATCTACGCGACGCTCTGAACGAGAGAGAGAGTATGAAATCCAACCGAAAAAACCTTCACGACTTTCACGACGAATCAATAATTCTACGCCGTAGGAGCGACCTGTTTTCGGATCCAACAGGAATGGTTGATCATCCGTATTTTCACCTGTTTCCTCAGGCGCCATGCCTGCGAGGTTTTCGGGAGGCATAGTTTGTAAGTCTTCAGGATTAGCATTAACAGCCAGCTCGAAGACAACTGGATCCATCCAGTTGAAGTATCCCGTCACATCAATCGAGAAATTTTGCCCAAGCGAAAATTCGGCACCTAGACTCGACTGTGTAGCTTCGAGTAAACCTTGTTCGAATAACAGGGAATCAAATCCCGGAACCGGAATCGGCAAGCGAGCAAGCTGGTGATAAATGCCGACACTTCCCTTTAGAAAAATCGGCTGCTCTGATTCACTGACTTGATAACGAGCCATTATTCTAGGGTCTACGCCATTGATGCTGTCTTCTGTGTTGTGAAATAAATCATATCTTATCCCGGGACGAATCAACCAACGAGGCGTGGGCATCCAAAATGCTTCTGCGAGGAATCCAATATCGTAAAGATCTGTCGGTTCAATCTCTTGGTCGCTCATTGGCATCACCTCGCTGACAAAATCAGAACGCATTCCGTAGCTGTCCAGACCAACGCGAAGACTGAGCTCTTCATTCACGGCAAAGTCCAAGTGAGATCTCGGCGTCACTCGGTAAGCGCGGACGGAGGTGTCGGGTCCAAATGCCGATTCTTCGTACGAGAAAGACAAAATGTGCGATCCGCGCCAACGACCACTCTTATGTACATAACGAGCATCTACTCGGTGAAAACGAAAAATCAGCGCGGTTTCTATTACTTCTTCATTTGTCATCTCGTCGACAAAGACGCTCTCTAATTTATCGTTTGCGCCGAACGCGAAGAGCGTCCATCCGCTTTGAGCGTCACCGCCGTCGAGTCTTGCTTGATAATCCCAATACGAAAGGTTTATCGGCGCATCCGCGATGGACAATAATAAACCTGGGTATCCAACTCTACCCGCGAAAGTGCCCGTAACTCCTGTTTCGAAAATAGGAGATCTGACCATTCCGCCGGACTGAAAAAGGTTAATATCCGCCTCTGCACTCACTTCATCTTCGCGCGCCATCCGAGTTTTCCCATCGACAATCCCTCCCGTATAACCGCCGTATTCGACCGAAAACCCGCCCGGCATGAACTCTAATGAATCAACAAATTGAGGATGGATCACCGATGGACCACCAAGTAGATGGTACAGCAGCGGTACGCGAATACCGTCGACGAGGAACCCCGTACTTCCTGGACTCGCGCCCCTCACGATAGGAAAAGGTAAAAGCGACATCGTCTGCGTGACGCCAGGTAATGTATTAACCACTCTAAATGGGTCACCAAAAGTGCCTGGGATCTGCTGAATCTCCTTTCCGCGAAGGACAGTACTTGATACTTCAGTTCGATCAGCCTTTCCGATTACAAGGATCTCATAGGGCTCATATGATCGTCTTTCAACAACATAAACGACACTTAAGCGCTTACCTTTCGACAGGCGCTCCTTTTGTAGAAAGGGACGATGTTTGTATGCGCTGACTCGAACCTCGGCCTCACCTGGTGGCAGCGCAATGAGAAAACGGCCATCATCATTCGTCACTGTAGTGAATTTTCTTTGACCAAGTTTGATTCGAATACTTGCACCCGCAATTGGTACACGAGTTCCTTTAGTTCGAAGCTGGCCCTCTAACTCCGATTCAAATATTTCTACTTCCTTATCTGCGTTTATCGTTGAAGTCAGCGTAGAAACGCGCTTCGGCGGAACAAATCTTTGGGAAAATTTTATCCTCACGGGAACAGCTACGCCGCCATACGTGGCGGGTTGAAATACAAAATGCGTTGAAGAATTTCGGACTAAACTGTCGAAGGGTTCACCTGCTGACCTTAGTAACTCTACTCGGTCCACTTGCCCGTCGGGAAGAACATCGATAGCAACAAGCACGGTCACCTCTTCGGATGTCGTCGCCGTTGTCGGGTAAGGTATTTGTGAGGATGTCAGTAATTTTGGAGGGATCAAGACAGCGCGAGTAGAAGTGCGTGTCACCGTTGACGAGTTCACGTCGATAGGTTTCTTGTCAGAATTTGATTCAGGGAAAGACAAGGCATCGGTGGCGAAAGAAGCGACGACTGCGGATAGCAATGCAGGAATAAGCGCCTGATATTTTATCTCCATGTCAGCATCCAATCGATTGAGAACCCGTTGTGATACCAGTACTGTTCAAGTTCAATAGGACGTCCCGTATCTGGGTCTGAATTCTCTAGAACCTGCGCACAACGCGTGACCTGCGAGCCAAACGAAACAGCTGGCCCTGTTGCAAAAATAGGGCCCACAATTATGCTATAGGCGACCCGGGCGGTTGCCGCAAAACCAGAACCGGAGCAACCTCCAAGCGCCGCGTCACGGTCATCATAAGTATATGTCGCTACTACGCCGTCTGCCGGCGGCACGGGCGGCATATCGTCAATAATGACGAACCCGGCAAGGCCTAAACCAACAGAAACTGTAAGCCGGGGAATGATATCTAAAGTGGGCTCAACAGTACCAATATACCTGAGTCCTCCCGCGGCACCCTGGTACTTAACATTTCCCAAAATCGACCATTTTTCATCGATTCGTGCTCCCGCTCTGAGCATAAATGAAGTCGTCGAACCCCCTGGCGCTTGATGCCTTCCATATATATGACCTCGGCCGTAACCAAGCGAAATTCGAAAGCCTGATTTCTTCCAAACAGCATAGTCGTCCTCTGTTGGCAGAGATAATCGAAACAAAGGTTCGCTCTGAGACTTCAAGGTCGTTTTCGGAAACGATACAGAGCTAGAGTTCACCGCTGGTTGTGCAGCAACTCTAACTGCTGAAAAGTTTAGCCAAAAGACCCCAACTGTAAACAAAGCAATTTGACGTACTATCCGCGCGAACATTTACTTACCGTCTTTCAAGCAAGGCCACCATTCCGGCGGATCGTTACTATAATCCCATTCTGGTGTTTCGCAGATAAAGTCACGTTCACACCCCTTTAACTGATAAAGCACGGGGTCTGGGCATGAACATGTCGGGTCTACAAGCGCAAATTCTGACTCACTCAAGCATTCAATGATCGCACGGTCGGCAGGTTTCTTCTCTCGTGGCTCACGCGCATAGTCTTTCCTACCGGGTCCGCATTGCATTGGTTTAAAGATATCGGGGGATGCAATATTTAGACGAATCCGCTCATTCAAATTCGTAAGCGTGCAGTCATTCTCGCCTATACGCCAAAGAGAAAATCCTGACGTTGGAAACTTTTCGCAACCGAGTGCAGGGTAGAAATAAGAATCTTCATCAAATTGCCCCTCTAAGTAGACAATTCGCTCATGCGCTTCAGTAAGATTAACAAAACTTGCCGCTAAGATAGGCTCTTGCGACTCGTCTACGCGGTTTCCATCTTTACCGTCTCTTTCTGGGCGACGACAACGACCTCCCTGATCAATTATTCCGTTGCTATTCAAATCAGCAAATACGACGACTGAGGCGTACCCCACGCGCTCTCCTGGTGAGCCCACCAAGACTTCCGCCGGGGGAAGATTGACCAGCGATATATCGACCTGACGAGCAGACAAATCGATGAGAGCGCTTCCCTGAGTCTCACCAGACACGAACCGAAACGGATCTGGACATGCAAGCTTCGCAACCGTACTAGTGACCACTTTGTTTGGCTCAAGCGGATTGAACCCTTCTTTCAAACAAAATGGGGAGAAATTGGGCACATCAGCCCAGATTAATGTCGCCCGGAGTGGTGTACTCGTCGATATACCTGCTAATTCTAATGAATTAGACAAATCACCATTCCATTCAGCACTTATCGTGACAAGGCGTTCTGCCTCGACTGCTGTCGTGTATATCGAATCACACGACGCAAGTAGAATAAAAAGAGGGTAAATTATATGCCTCACAATCGGTACCCTATTCCCAAGATTCCAAACCAAGATGTCTTATTGTCAAATTGCTCATTGATCTTGAGATAAGCCCAATTGATTCCACCCCGAAGAACCAGATCTAAGCGTTTAATAATCTCAAGCTGGAAAAATGGGCCACAGGAAAAATTTGGTCCCGTTGTCCAGCGAATAGTACCGGTTTCCAAACCAGCGTTCGCGATACGAGTTGAACCATGCCTGATCTGATGTTCTCGAATCACTGATAGCCCTAGGTTGGACGCAACTCCGAATTCTGCCCGGCCGCTACGAAAATGAGCCCCAAAAGTTATACTTGGCACCATCTCTTGATGAACAAGTCGATACGTAAAGTTAGAAGCTTCTGCGGCACCGTATCGTAATTCTGTTCCTACAAAAAGTGCGCCCAATATATGCGAGCTTGCAGTAACACTCACGCCCTGATTCAGTCCTTTTTCAAGTCCCATCGGTGATGAGACATAGGTGCCTGCAGTAAAACTCCATGTGGCGAAATCACTCGTCTCTTGTGATGGTTCAGCTGTCGAGTAAGAACCAAGCGTAAGATAAAGAATGCCGAGGAATAGCGCTGTAAGTTTCGGCAAACGCATGCTCTCGCAGTCCTCGCCCAACAATACTCAGTTCGTGGTGAGACAAACCTCGTCGTAAAATTTCGGCGATAAGGTCATGTGACACTTTTTGCGGAGAATTTGCAATGTAGGACTTCAATTCCTTTCGAACTCCTCGAGAAGTATCAGCCCGGCAGACAATTAGGATTTGAGTCCTTGTTCAAGCTGCTCTACGAGGTCATGCCCTCCCTGGGGCGACACAAACACAGCTTCAATCTTTAAACTTCCATCGTCATAAGGGGAAATGGCGAATGGCACAAGGCCAGAGGTTTGACCTGCACGGAAGGAAAACTTTGAGAGGACTTGATTCATCTGCTCTTTGTTTTCGAATAATACCTGTTTGGCCACGAAACGCGTGGCACCAAGTTGAGACGCAATGACTGTTGGTACCGTGACGCCACCTTTTCTCAAGTTCAGCTCGATGACTTTCGCGACACCCCCCTCCGCGGGCTTCATCATATCGACCGCCATGTACCCGCGATATCCTTGCTCCCAAATTAGTTGTGCTGCCTTATCCGCATTGCTGTTGTCTTCCGAAGTCATAATCTGGCTTAGAATTTTATTACCTGCGTGATTGACACCATTCTTGATGATTTGGTCAGTGTTCGTCACAGGAGCAGCACCATGCTCGGAAATAAAATACTGCTTACTACAATCTGTACCAACCACTAGTTCTTGTAACTGAACCTCTTCGCTCCCTTTCGACTCATCAATAAACTTTTTGAGGTCACCAGGCTCGCGGCAAATTTTCACACCCATTCCACCCGCGGACCGAACTCGTTTGGCCACAATAGGTTGGTTTTCAAATCTAGCAGTGTCAAGATTCTTGGCTGCACCTTGATAGAACAGTTTCGGACAGGATACGCCGTTGTTTTCAAGAAACTCCATGCAGAAGTTTTTGTTTTCAAATTTCTCTTGCAGGAGATAATTCTCTCGGTCTTCAGAACGCTCGCTACGGTAGAATTCCTGCACTTGCCTATTTTGCGAGATCTCTGACCTCTGATCATCCCATTTAGCTTCTGTCAGAACTTGCGCAGTCGGAAGACCAGCTTGCTTTCGATATCCCTGCAACTCGTCGATAACCCAACCTGGAACATTATCGGGAATGACCACAAGATCTTCAGAGCTATGAGCAAGTCCAAGCGCTCGGACTGTATAGTATTCAAGTCCCGGTAAATCTGAGACCCCTGGCAGATCGCGCATGTTTACATGCAGCACTCGTGAACTTTTTTCGTCACCTACTTCGCCAAGAAAACTCTGCCACGATAAAATCGCTGGGGCATGATCGACTACGCGCTGAGAAAATTTACCATCTAAATAGTCGTTCATGGCAGCCTGCAAAGAATCATCTATGGCCATCTCTGGCTCACCAATTCGATCACGCAAAGATGTGATGACCATCGAATTTATATTGGGTAGGTGTTCGGCCCTCTGCCGGAAGACTTCATGAGCGCTAACAAGAGCAGCGGCGACAGCAGGAGGATGGCCTGAAAACGTTTGTTGAATTTCAACAGACGCACATGCGGTCGCCGTCGTAGTCATAGTTCGTTTTTGTGCAGACGAATTGCCCGGAGATGTTTGACTCACATAAAGGTCGTCTATTTTGGTGGGCGCTTTAGAGGCTGCTTGATGCGCATTCCCCTGTGGCACTGCTTTGTGCCCGATCTGTCCCGCCTTGACTTTCATCGTAGTATTTTATCGCACTTCAGCCGGGTCTGTTGCTTAGATGTCATACTCGTCACTACATCGGGTACGATTTTGATAAAATCTTTGAAACTCGGCCTCTTAGCTTGAATTTTTACTCATGAAAACACTCACTCTGGTCGGGTTCAGCAACGGACTTAGCAGACTCCGCCTACGCTTTCTGCTGCTTCTCAGTGGTATGAAAATGACCGCAATCACCTTTATGTGACGGTCATCACGCACGGGAAGAACATCCTTGAAAGCAAATTCTTCAAAGACATGAGCGGGTGCATTAAAGCGCTCTCGACAGCCCAACTTTGCTAATTAAGACGGGTAAAGTCTGCTAGTGGGCGGAAAATATCGCTAAGCTTCTTGAGCAATGTGAGACGTGCATTTCGGACGTTTATGTCCTCATCCATAACCATGACTTGCTCAAAAAATGTATCTACGGTCGGTCTCAGCGTAGCTAAAACCGAAAATGCTTCGTCAAACTTTCGAGATTCAGCGTGGTTTGCGACCTGCTCGGCTGCATCGGCTACAGACTGTATCAAAGCCAGCTCCACTTCAGTTGTAAGAAGACCCATGTCGCCTTCTTCAAATGATTTGCCCTTCAAGATATTTGAAACCCGCTTAAATGCTACAGAAATAGGTTCAAAATCAGCGCTGCTCTTCAACCCTGCCAGAGCTATCGCCCTTGCTTCCACATCGCTGGGCTCACTTGAGCGCGCGGCGATGACCGCATCTACGACGTCTTTTGGGAAGCCTTGACTTGTGAGCAGTCCCCTGAGTCGACCTTCGAAAAATTCGGTAACCTCATTGAAGACGTCCGATTTCGATTTCTTCTTCAAGCGATCTTCAAGTAAATCGAGCGCTATCGTGGTCATTTGGCCAAATGACAGGTGCCAATCTCGCGCCTTCAAGATGTTGATAATTGCAATGACCGCACGCCTTAGTCCATAGGGATCAGCTGCACCGGTCGGCCCCTTACCTGTTGCGAAAATACCGACCAATGTATCTAAGCGGTCCGCGAGACCTACCAAAGCACCTAAAACTGCACTCGGCAGGTCGTCTTGCGCATTGCGCGGCATGTAGTGTTCTTCAATCGCCAACGCAACATCATCGATTTCACCGTCATGAATTGCATAAGCATGCCCCATAATTCCCTGAAGCTCTGGAAACTCAAAAACCATGTTCGTCACGAGATCGGTCTTGCAAAGCAGCGCCGCTCTCGAAAGTTTCTCGGCATCTGCAATGCCACCTAATGCCTCATTGAGACTCTGAGCAATCTTTTGGATCCTTTCAACCTTTTCGTAGATGCTTCCAAGCGCTCGGTGGTACTGCACTTTTTTGAGGGCGTTTACTCGGCTTTCAAGACTCTTCTTTTTATCTTCTTCAAAAAAGAATACACCATCAGAGAAACGAGCAGTAAGGACCCGCTGATAACCATCTTTGACCACTGCAGGATTCGTTACATCCATATTTCCGATAACAATAAAGTTCGGCAGCAATTTTCCTGCTTCATCAATCAGCGGCAAATACCGTTGATGCTCTTGCATCTCTGAGATAAGAACTTCTTGCGGTATATCCAAATACTTCGAATCAAAATCACAAAGCATACCGAACGGTTTTTCGACCAACTGCACAACTTCGTCTAGTAATTCATCATCATCACGTAGCGTACCGCTCACTTTCGCGGCAAGCTCGCTTGCTTGTTTCACGAGTAATTCTCGTCTCTCAGCAACATCCGCCAGAACATGGCGCTCACGAAGCTCGTTCACATATTCAGCTTCAGACAAGACCTGAAAAGCCTCAGGCGATAAGAAGCGATGTCCGTAACTTATCGTGCCTGCTGGAACCTCAGCGAATCTAAATGGAACGAGTTCCCCTCCGAGAACGCAGGTTATCCACTGTATTGGCCGAATGAACGGGGTGCTTACATTGCCCCAACGCATCACTTTCTTGAATGGAATTTTAGAAAGGGCTTGGATAATTGCATCGGGCAATAAGTCTTTAGTCGCGCGACCATGCTCATGCTTCGTTGCGAAAACGTATTCGCCTTTCGGTGTCTCCTTCACCGTCAAGTCGTCGACAGTAAGTCCAAGACCTCGAGCAAATCCTTCGGCTGCTTTGGTGGGCACTCCGTCACGAAATGCGGCTTTCGCGGGTGGTCCTGAAACCTCTGAGACGATGTCTTCTTGCTTCGTCTGAACCTCTGTAAAGGCAACAGCCAGCCTTCTGGGCGTCGCGTACATTTTGGACGACTCAAAACTAAGCCGCGCTTCCAGGAAAAAAGCCTCTAATTTTTTCTGAAGAGACGAGACAGCCATGAGTACCTGGTCCGCAGGAATCTCTTCACAGCCAATTTCTAATAAAAGTTCCGCTTTATTGGTCACGATGACACCTCAGAGTTTTTTATTAACGGATAGCCCATCTCTTCTCGTTGAAGCAGGTATTGTTCTGCGCATGCTTTAGCAATCGTTCGAATTCGTAAAATATACGCTTGTCGCTCAGTGACGCTGATCGCTCCCCGTGCATCAAGACTATTGAAAGCATGGGCCGCCTTTAGAAGATGATCATAGGCGGGAACAACAAGGCCTTTTTCAGCGAGGCGATTGCATTCCGTCTCATAAGATTCGAACAAATGAACATACATGGGCACATCAAGCTCTTCGAAACTGAATCGGCTGTATTCAACCTCGTCCTGATGAAAAACCTCTCCGTAAGTAATCCCCGGTGCGTATGCGAGGTCATACACATTATCGACGGCCTGAAGATACATAGCGATTCGTTCTAAGCCATAGGTCAACTCGGCTGAGACAGGATTGCACTCAAAGCCGCCGACTTGTTGAAAATAAGTAAACTGAGTCAACTCCATACCATCAACCCACACTTCCCAGCCTAACCCCCAGGCACCAAGCGTGGGCGATTCCCAGTTATCTTCAACAAAACGAATATCGTGATCGTCGTGGTGAATACCAATCGCAGCCATTGAGTCCAAGTAGAGTTGTTGAACATCTTTGGGGGATGGTTTCAAAATGACTTGATATTGATGATGACGATAGAGACGATTCGGATTCTCGCCGTAACGCCCATCCGTGGGTCGCCGAGACGGCTCTACGTAGGCGACTTTCCAAGGTTCAGGTCCGAGAGTTCTCAAGAACGTATGCGGGTTATAAGTTCCCGCCCCCTTCTCACTGTCCATTGGTTGTGCAATCACACAACCGTAAGCAGCCCAAAACTCTTGCAGGCGGATAATGAGTTCCTGAAATGTTTCCGCCGGTGGTCGTTTGTCTATGACTCCCATTTGTCGCTCGGTTACCACGGTCTCGCTTGGGTTGCACCCTTTTGATCACAGGCCTCCCGTGAAATTTGAGCCTAAATACCAACAGTTTGGAGGAGTTCAACGGATTTTAGAGGACGACCTACGAGGTGAGCGAAAAAACGAGCCGTCACGGGCGAAAGCTTCAGCGCCGCTGTTTGCACCCACTCGTCACTCATCCTCACATTCCCTTCTTCATCGGCCGCGGCATGCCAAGCACTTTTGGCCACGGGCACTTCGCAAATACTGGCCAGCCAAACCAGAGTCTTCGGACCAACTTTAATACCTTGTTCAGCGTGCGTTTCGCAGAACGCCCCACCTCTCACAAAATCGAGATGGCAGATGACGGCTAAGTCCGTTTCACAGTGAACACATCGATCAATTCGTGGCGAATAACCGAGCGCCTCAATTAGCTTCAGTTCAAAAGTGCGTCGAATCACTGTGCTCGCACGGGCCTCACAGAGATGATCTAGGGTTTTTTCCAAAAGCAGAAAGAGCTCATCTGCTGGGTCGTCTTCCGGAGCGACCGCAGAACAAAGTTCAACGAGATAGGAAGCAAGAGCAATTTTCTCAAGATCGGCCCGCAGCTCTAAGCGTGAGGTCACCACGCTTCCCGCTCGTATCGTGTTCATGCCTGCTCGCTGTTTGGGCTCAAACTCCAACAAAACAGTGGCAAAATTTTCAAAAACTCCACGAAATCGGCGGCGGCTTTTTCGTGCACCATGCGCAAATGCACTCAACCTTCCTTCAGCGGTTACGAAATTGATGATTCGGTCTGATTCGCCAAAGTTACGACCTCCCGCAACAATCGCCAGACGGCCCATGTTCTCAGTCATGACCGTTTGAACTCCTTATCACTTGATCGATTATCTGGTATAAACCCGAGTATTGATATCCAGATCAGGAACCAAATACAGCCACGAGTACAGCCAAAAGGCCGACACCAGCCACACCCGCAGTCAGCAACGCACGCTTAAACGGTAGCTGAGGAAGCTCTATTAGGTCATCTGTAGCATCGCGAGGCGGAAACGCCCTGTCGTACAAATCGCACAATTCTTCGGCATCGAGACCTAAGACCTCGGCGATTTGGGTGAGGTAACCATGCACGTAAACGGCAGGCATAAAACTCAATTCTCTTCCCTCAAGAACGTAAGTAAGAGTGTCAGGTGAAAGACGAAGCCGATCCACGAGTGTTTTCGGGTCCATACCAGCTTTTTCTAAACCGGCTCTAATCGCCTGAGAAAGCTCTTCTGCAGCAGATTCAGCCTGATTCGAAATGACACCGTTTTCACTCATTAAGTAGTTCCAAGGCTCGACGAACCCGTCGCCCGTATTCTCCATTGGACCGACACGATAAAAACTCAGAACGGCCCGATTCAATATCTCCCAAGCCGAGATGTGCTCGACCGGCCCAAAAATCACACATGCATGAGTGCTCCTCAGTCAAGTAGGCTTTTATTCTTTTATTGCCTTCACAGACACTTTGGAATTGCTCGCAGCCGCGTAATGCTACTTCAAACTGTTTTTCAACCACAGCAAATTCCGCTAATTTTAGATACCCTGCACAAAACTCAGGCCGCCCGGTCACAAGCTTCTGCAGGCCCAACACAGCCTCAGCCCTTTGTCCTCGGCAAGCCATTGCTCGAGCAAAATGAAAATCGGCATACCAAGGGGTGGGATACATGATGTCTGCACGAACTTTCTCCAACAGCTTTATCGCTTCATCGCATCGATTTTGATCCACAAGCAAACTCGCAAGACTGTTCTTCGCAACCGACCAATCTGCGTCAGCCTTGATTGCGTTACGAAGCTGTTCTTCTGCCAAAGCCAATTGTCCAAGCTGGATATAGGCCAAAGCTGCCCCGTAATGAGCGTCACGGGCCCCTTCGTTTACCCGTATAACTCCTTCGAAAACCTGGAGTGCAGCTCGCCATCGAGAATGTTTCAGGTGCTCATGTCCTATATCAATTTGGGTCTGCGACGCAGGGGACAAAGTCTTATTTTTTTGAGTGACCTGAGCACAATTCGACAAACCAAAAAGAATAAGAAGAGGAAATAGAAAGGTCGAAAATAGGCGTCCTATCCGCATAATTGCTCCATTATCTCGACCCGGCCGTTCATCATCCCAATGTTCCATAGATTCATCTTCAAGGTCAGGAAGGTTGTCCGTCGGGTCAATTGCTCCCGTCGCGTCTGTGGTAGAGACCAATTTTTCTCGTAAAAGGACTTCACTAGAAAGCGCTCTATCCAGCGGCACCTTGGAAGTCACAGCTTCAGCTTGCGAAGAATCTTGCATTGAAGACGGTTTAGTCCGGCGGCTCGCACGAAGAGCTGAACGATGAACAACTCGTGACACCCCTGCAAAATCTTTTTTCGTCGACACTTGATTTGGAAAAGCAGCCAAACCTCCGAGAAGTCGAGTTTGCTCAATCAATGACTGTTCTTCAAATTTCGTATCCATCATGTCTAAACCGAGAGACTCCATAAAACGTACGCCCTCATCGAATTCGGCTCTTGTATGCGCTTTATCGATAAACTCTGGTTCGCACACATATACATAAGCATCAGTTGTTTCACTTTGTCCCAAGTGCGCAAACACCTGAAACTGGCCCTCAGAGGTAATTGTAAGAACAACAACAGCCGAGGTTGAGCCAACCCCTATGCCTTCTAGATTGATCAGTGGCGAGTTTTGCGAAACGAATAATCGAACAATGCTTGCCCGTTCTATTGCCAGTTGCTTGAGGTTAGGTTCAACACGAAGCAAGAATTCATCCTCAAATCAACTGACCACTAAGCACGTACTGATTAGTCTGCTTGGCGCCGAAGGAAAGTCGGAATGTCCAACGTATTTCCATCATAATCCGTCTGTGGGGGAATCGAAGCCTGAGAGGAACCATACGTCTTGGGTCCCTGTGATCCTTCTTCTGCCCATCTCTGTCTGATATGAGTAGGAGTATCTAAGTTTTCAGAACGAACTGGCGGACGAGAACTCATTACTCGTGGAATTTCTGATTCGTGACGTCTCGCTTGCGTAGAAGCATTGCGACGAGGTGATACTCGAGGTCCTTCAAAGCCAGTTGCAATAACCGTAATTTTTACTTCGTCTCCAAAGCTTTCATCAATCACTGACCCGAAGATAATATTTGCGTCTTCATGAGCAGCATCTGCGATTGTCATTGATGCAGCATTGACTTCGTGCAGAGTAAGGCTGCTTCCACCAGTGATATTAATAAGGATTCCCATCGCACCAGCAATATCTATATCGTCTAGAAGCGGACTATTGATTGCTGCCATCGCAGCATCCACAGCGCGGTTATCACCAGAGGCACGACCGCTGCCCATTAAGGCCATCCCCTGATTTTGCATAATCGTCTGAACATCAGCAAAGTCAACATTGATAAGACCATGGACATTGATAACGTCAGAGATGCCCTTTACTGCATTCAACAAAACCTCATCTGCTTTTTTGAATGCATCAACCATAGCGGTACTTTCACCGGCAATTTCCAACAGACGGTTATTAGGAATAGTAATCAGTGTATCGACAACATCACGAAGTTCTTTGATGCCCTCGTCTGCCTGACGAGCACGCCGTCGCCCTTCAAACATAAACGGCTTAGTTACAACACCAACCGTAAGAGCTCCAGAAGCTCTCGCAACCTCCGCGATGACTGGCGCTGCACCTGTGCCTGTTCCACCACCCATACCAGCGGTAATGAACACCATATCTGCGTCACCAATCATGTCGGCAATGCGGTCGCGGTCTTCTAGGGCCGCACTTCTACCAACCTCAGGGTTCGCTCCTGCGCCGAGTCCCTTCGTAAGATTTTGACCCAGTTGAATTTTATTGGCAGCTTTGCTTCCGCGTAATGCTTGTACATCCGTATTAGCAATAACGAATTCTACACCGTCTAATCCGGATTCGATCATCGTCTTGAGAGCGTTACCGCCACCACCGCCAACACCAAAAACTTTTAGTACTGCGTCTCTACGTTCTGTCTCACTGAATTCAATCATTTTTTTCCCCTTATCTTTGTTCGCTAGAACATTGCTGCGAATTTGTCCTTAATTTTTTGAAAACCTGTTTTTCTTCTTTTTGGATTCTGCCCCAGAGAGTCTAGTCTGTTAGCCGACAAACCCATGCCTGCTTGAGTCGCACCGTAATGAACAAGACCAACGCCTGTCGCATACATCGGGCTTTTTACAACATCAACGAGGCCACCGATCCCGCGAGGAACGCCAAGACGAACAGGAAGCCCAAGAACGTCATCTGCTATTGATGTCATCTCAGATAACAAAGCAGCTCCGCCCGTTATTACAACTCCACTCGCCAAGAGGTCCTCATATCCGGTATTCTGTATTTCTTCACGCACGAGAGAAAAAATTTCTTCAACTCGTGGTTCGATGATCTCACACAAAATCTGCCTTGAAAGAACTCGAGGCTTGCGGCCCCCGACCGACGGAACTTCAATAGTCTCATCGCTACTCACATTTGAAGCGAGCGCAGAGCCGTATCGTTTTTTGATCTTTTCTGCTTCGTCGTTCGGTGTGCGGATTCCTATCGCAATATCGTTAGTGAGATGATTCCCACCTATTGGCAGAACCGCGGTATGCACGATTGCACCTTCATTGAAGATGGCGATGTCTGTCGTTCCCCCACCGATATCAATCAAGGCTGCGCCCAAATCTTTTTCATCGCTGGTCAGAGTAGCATGTGAACTCGCTAATTGCTCAAGAACGACTTGCGGCACATGGAGTCCCGCTTGCGCACAACATTTGAGAATATTCTCAACGGCAGAAACCGCAGCAGTTACAATATGCACTCGAACTTCGAGTCGGACAGCACTCATCCCATGAGGCTCTGTGATTCCATCCTGATCATCTATGATGTATTGCTGTGGAAGGACGTGAATGACTTCTCTGTCCTGAGGAATCGCTACCGCTTTCGCCGCATCAATTACCCGAGAAACATCGAGAGAAGAAACCTCGCCATTTTGAACCGCAACAATACCATGGCTATTGAATCCACGAATATGTCCACCCGCAATCCCGGGATAGACAGTCGTAATGTCATAACCGGCCATCAATTCCGCTTCGGCGACTGCCTGACGAATCGATTCGACCGTAGCCGCTATATTAACAACAACACCTTTTCGTAAACCTTCCGATGGTGCTGAACCAAATCCAATGATGTCGATACCGTCGTCTGACACTTCGCCAACAATTGCACATACCTTCGTCGTACCGATATCCAATCCCACGACGATATTATCTTTTTTGGCCATTACAGAGCCCCTCCCAACTCATTTCTCCGAGAGCTAGACATGCGCATGACCACCCTTTCTGGTCTGCGCTTGCCGCCAAGTATGACCTCCCTGGCATTAAGCTCTCTTAGTTCTGAGTTGTTCCTTATCCGTTCCCATTGCTTAATTTTTTGCCGCCACGGAGGTTTACCAACTTTTACTCTCCACTGCTCTCCGAGCGGCAAGAACTCCAGTCCGAGAACTGGGTCCAAATAAAGTTCATTTATTGTCTGGGCTTCTTCACCCGTCACTCTCTTATATTCTTTAAGAAAGCTAATTACCTTTGCTAAACGACTCCGAGCCTGGAGTTCGTCTTTTTCAAAGTCATCTCTCGTTAATCCGGTCACCAACGGTAACGAGAGATTTTCGCCAGGAGTGTAACGTTTCACAATCTGACCCAAAGAGTTTACATAATATAATTCTTCAAGAGCGAGCATCACAACAGGTTCAAATTCAGTAACTGTAATGAGTAGCTTTCGAGGAAGTTTCCGTTCAACACGTACAGAGCGCACCCAGGGATGAGCCGCCACTCCCTTTTGAACAACATCGAGATTCAAAGTAAAAATATTTTCGTTGAGCCGAGCTCCGGACAGAGACTTAATTGTTTCTGTGTCAGCTTTTTCAGTACCAGCGACAATAATCTCCTCGATCTCAAAGACCTCTGATGATGTGATCAATCGATACGCTTCATTCGCCCCGAATGATATCCCAGTACCCAGTGCTAATGCACTCATCACAGCCAATGAACCCAGACCCACTCGGCGCCATGAAATTTTTGAGCTGCCTCTTCTCGCTTTCTTCCCTTTCGAAACATTTCTCGATTTAGACTTACTGCTGTGGACCACTCGATCAGTACTTGTATCAATTCTTCGCCGTGCACGACTGACTTTTCTTCTACCTGACACCGCTTTGCTGGACTTTATTGTTTTCATTGCTCAACGATCCCCTCAAGAGAAAAAGAATCAATGACAGATTGTGCGTTCACTTTGAAAGCAGGGCTTACAAGAGAAGATAAAGTAGTAAGTCGTCCTACAATTACGTGAACTTTACGTTGACGAATAATGTCACTCTGCGGGCCCAAGCTCAGCTCAAATTGCTTGGCAGAAAATTGTATTACACGAGTGATCATCGGAAGATACGTTATCCTAACCCCCAACATTTATCCGTGCAAGTGACTTTGGTTCAGTTTCTTGACTTTTTCTCAAAAATCATTTCCGCCCTTTTTTTTTACTTTAAGTTTTTACTTTAAGTTCTGCTGCCTCAGCGCGTACTAAGGCGTTCTCTCCGAATCTTGGAGTTCTAGGTATTTTGGTTTTACGATCCCGACTTTTCAGAGCACATGCTCAAAAGTCGACTACCATTCGCCGATTCGCTTCACTTCCCAGTGTAAATCGACCGAAAATTTCTCTCTCACCTGTCGTCGAGCCATCTCTGCTAAGTCGGAAACATCTGTTGCCGTTGCAGAGTTTTCGTTGACAATAAAGTTCGCATGCTTAGGTGAAATACAAGCGCCCCCTTTTCGGAGCCCCTTTAGTCCGCAAGCCTCAATCAATCGACCCGCATAATCCCCTTCAGGGTTTTTAAAAATTGAACCAGCATTCGGTTCGCGAATCGGCTGCGTTGCCTTCCTTCGTTTCCTCATCTCTTTGAGATGTAAAAGGGCTTTGTCAGAATCACCTTTGGGAATCCTCAGCACAGCTTCCGTGATGATTTCGGTCGGGAAGAAACTGCTGTTTCGATAAGTGAAACCGCATTCGGCGCCAGATCGGGTCACAGCACCTTCGCCTGGTACAAGTACCGTGACCTCCTGCACAAACGGTCCAATTTCTCCACCGTGAGCTCCGGCGTTCATAATGAGCGCTCCTCCGAAAGTTCCGGGAATAGTAGCAAGAAACTCAATTCCAATTAAATTATTTCTTAGAGCCTTGCTCACTACTGGCGGATTGAGAGCTCCCGAACCAACGCGTAGAAGACCAAAGTCACTTGTCTCTTCTAGCAATACGACTTCGGTCAACGAACCAGACAATCTAATCGTGATTCCTCGGATTCCTTTATCCGATACCAATACGTTGGAACCGGTACCTAGAATCGTAATCGGCTGACAAGCGTCATTAGCTATTCTCAGAATATGAGCCAAGTCATCCGAAGTTGCGGGCTTCGCGAAAGCATCTGCTGGACCTCCGATCTTGAAAGCAACTTTATTTGCGAGAGGAACGTTGAAATCGACCTTTTTCCCAAGCGCATCATCAAGTTGTGCTCTCCAATCCTGCATTACATATTCTCGCTTTCGTCATCCAGAAGTGACAATAATTGCTCGCCGGCCCGCCAAATGTCGCCAGCGCCAAAAGTGATTACTAAGTCGCCTGGACGAACCTGTTCTGCGAGGCATTGCGCAACGTCGCTCACAGTATCAACACTCGTGACACTTTTATGACCTTTAGACGAAATTAAAGTAGCTAGATGATCGGACGTAATACCTTCAATCGGGTGTTCACCTGCAGCATAAATCTTGGATAAAACTAATAACTCCGCCTCATTGAAACACGTCGAGAATTCTTCGAGGAAATCTCGCGTACGAGTGAACCGATGCGGCTGAAAACCTACGACAATTCTTCGACCTTCAAATGCTTTACGTGCACCATCGAGTGTAACCTTTATCTCTTCAGGATGATGCCCATAATCATCAATGACACTTATATCATTGACAGTACCCCTCAGTGTGAATCGTCGCTGCACTCCGTCAAAGGACTCAATACCGCGAATTGCGGTGTCTGTTTCGATACCTAATTCATCAGCTATCGCAAATGCGGCAAGGGCGTTTTGGACGTTATGAGTTCCTAGCATTGGTAGGTCACAGCGTCCGACGTTCTCGCCCCGAATGACCAAGTCAAAAGATGTCGTAGTCCCTGTGTAGCTGAGATTTGCCGCACGAATTTCAGCTTGAGGGTTCAGGCCGTAAGTTACAAACCTGCGCTCGACCAATGGTAATACCTTCTGCACACCGGGATGGTCTGAACATAAAATCGCTAAGCCGTAAAATGGAATTCTGTTGATGAAGTGAGTAAAAGTTTCCCGAATCTGATCTATCCCACCTGTATAAAAGTCGAGGTGCTCAGCGTCGATATTTGTCACAACGACGATCGTTGGGTTCAAATGATGAAAAGAACCATCGGATTCATCGGCTTCCGCCACTAAATATGGACCCTGGCCTAGCTTTGCGTTTGAACCCAATTTGTTCAACTTTCCACCGACGACAACTGTTGGGTCCAGACCGCTGGCCGTTAGAAGAGATGCAACGATAGAAGTGGTTGTTGTTTTACCGTGAGTCCCACCAATCGCAATACCAAATTTTAGGCGCATAAGTTCCGCAAGCATTTCCGCACGGCGGATTACAGGTATCTTTCTCTTGCGAGCCGCAGATACTTCTGGGTTACTAGAAGAGACTGCCGTCGACACAACTACAACGTCGACGTTCTCAATATTTTGCTCAGAATGCCCAAACCGAATGTCGCCTCCCAATTGAGATAATCTCTCTGTCGTTTCAGATTTACGGAGGTCTGACCCACGAACTTTGTAGCCTAAATTGATCAACACCTCAGCGATGCCGCTCATGCCGATTCCACCAATACCAACAAAATGGATCAGACGTGTTCGGCGGGACATTCCAATATGCAGCTCTTGATTATTCATTTCCTACCTTCTCTGCTGAATCAATTCGTGACAGGCATCAATAATCTCGCGAGCCGCTTCTGGGCGACCTGCCTTCGAAGCCGCTCCTTCCATATTCGAAAGCTTGTCTTCATCGAGATATAATTCACGAATCGACTCAGCCAGCGCAGGACCATCAAGATTACGTTCCACCATCATCAAGGACGCTCCAGCTTCGACCATCGCCTGCGCATTCAGTTCTTGGTGATTATCAGCTGCATAAGGAAAAGGAATAAGAATGGAAGCTTTTTTCGCTATTTGAATTTCTGAAATCGTTGTCGCGCCAGCACGCGCAATGATGAGATCTGCTTTACGATAGGCCGCACTCATATCGTCGATGAAGGCAACTACATCGGCCGAAAACCCAATCTGGCTATATCCATTTTTAACAAGCTCGAAGTCTTTGTGACCTGTCTGGTGCATAATATGGATATCTTGATCGAGTTCACCTAGATGACTTACAGCCTCAAGCATACGTAAATTTACCGAATGAGCCCCTTGAGAGCCCCCCAGGACCAGAATATTAAAGCCATCATCGGGGGACGTAGGTTTCCGTGAGTGCAAAAAGTTATCGAGCAATTTCTGTCGGATAGGATTTCCTAATTCCATCACTTTCTTGCTCGGAAAGAATCTCTCTGAATACGTAAACGTTGTAAAGACGCGATCAACGAATCTGGAAAGTATTCGATTAGTAATCCCTGGAACAGTGTTTTGCTCCAAAACCGCAGTAGGAACACCCAATAAAGAAGCCACAAGAATCACCGGCCCGGACGCGTAACCGCCTACACCAATCGCAATATCAGGCTGAAAGTCTCGTAAAATTTTTATGGCTTGGAAGAATGAAACAGGCAACCGCAAGAGGCTTCGTAATGTCTTCACAAAGCCTTGACGCTTTAGGCCTGAGACTTCAATGAGCTTCAGCTCAAACCCTAATTTAGGGACGACGGTGGCTTCAAGACCACGTTCTGTACCTACAAACGTTACTTCATTCCCTTTTTTCCGAGTTGTAATTTCTTCTGCTAGTGCGATTCCGGGAAACAAATGCCCACCAGTTCCTCCTCCTGCAATCAGTACTTTCATTTTCGTCTTCTCCGGTTCGGTCGAGACTGGATCGCCCATTCCTCCGCACTTATTCTTAGAAGGATACCGATTGCCAGTAGAGTAATCAGTAAAGACGAACGTCCAAAGGAAATGAGAGGAAGTGTTAGACCTTTTGTTGGAAGTAAAGAAACGGCGACCAGCATATTTATCAAAGCCTGAATGCCAATCCATGTTGAAATCCCAAAGGCTAGGTATTGATTAAACCGGCAGCTTGCACACTTTGCAATGTATAAACCACGACCTACAAGTACAGCAAAGAGAGACACCACAATGATTACACCGACAAAGCCCAGCTCTTCCCCGATAACTGCAAATATGAAATCGGTATGCGCTTCTGGCAGGAAGTACAATTTTTGTTGCCCCTGTCCCATTCCGGTACCCCAGAAACCTCCTGCACCAAATGAAACTAGAGATTCCCAAACCTGATAGCCGATTCCATTTTTGTGTAGCTCAGGCTCAACAAAGGCGATTATTCGTTTCCAGGCATGCGGTTTGGCAGAGATATAAACTCCAACAACGGGCAACGCCGCGAGAAGCCCCAAAACAAGATAAGAAATCTTTGCACCCGCCACGAAGAGCATGAGACCCAAGACTGCGAGTAAAATCACACTTGTTCCAAAGTCAGGTTGAAACAGAATCGCGAGTACAATGAGACCTGTGACAATCACGTGCGGTAAAAAGCCCACCGAAAAGTTTCTCACCATTTCACGCTTTTTCGCTAAAGAATGAGCGAGATAAACGACTAGGGCCAGTTTTACAAGCTCAGCAGGTTGAAAGGTTGCGGGCCCAAGAGCTATCCATCTCACCGCACCATTAACCCTTTTCCCGATACCAGGGAAAAATACAGAGAGGACCAAAACACATGACACCGCCAAGAGAAGATAAGCACTTCTACTCCATTTTTCAGTAGAAATTCTGGTAACCAAGGACATTCCGGCGAGTCCAACCAAAATGGAGAACAAGTGCTTCGTCAGGTAATTCGTTGAAACGCCAGTATTGTTATATGCACGAACGGCGGTAGCACTATAAACCATCACAATTCCTACAGCGAGAAGGCCAATCGTGGAGACCACAATCCACGGATCTACTCGATTTACCAGACGGCGAGCAGTCGCGTCTGCAGGCAAGGGAATCCTCGTTGGAGCTGCTGCTATCATATTACTCATCCCACTTTTTCTCCCAATTGTTTGTTCACTAACTCTCTAAATACGTTGCCTCGATGTATATAGTTATCGAATTGATCAAAAGAAGAGCACGCTGGCGATAGTAATACGTTCTCTCCGGCATCCGTCAGCTCAAATGCTCTCATGACGGCATTCTCCAAGTTTTCACAGGGTTCACAAATGATTGAAGAAGTTCGAAACGCTTCGAGGATAATACTCGTCGCGGCACCTATCGCGAGAATGTGCTTGAGTCTTTCTTGCTCATCCGTCAAGGGCTTCCAACTGCCACCTTTATCAACACCTCCGGCGATCAGCACGGTTCTACCCTTCATAGCCCTAACACCCGTTAGGGCTGATTCTACATTGGTTGCTTTCGAGTCATTGTACCAATGCACCCCGTCAGATGCGGCTACCAATTCAATTCGATGCTCGAGTCCATCGAATGAAGCAATACCTTTCTGTATCGCATCAACGTCTACGTGAAGTGCCATGGCACACGCAATTGCTGCAATCATGTTGGCGTGATTATGAATACCAGGCAAACGTTGATTAGCTAAGCTAAATGTTTTGTTTCCACTTGCATTCGTAAAAGAGGCTTCGGAGTTTTTAGCGGAGGTCACCGACTCTCCCCGCAAATTAGTCTTTTGCTCGGTTGTAAACCAATGTTTTGCATCACGTTCAGCACAATATTGCTCGACATGCGCACGACAATAGGAATCGTCCGCATTTAGGACGATTGGTGCATCGTAGCAATGATGCAGTAAGCATGCTTTTGCTCGCGCATACGCTTCTAAATCAAAGTACCTATCCGTGTGATCAGCAGATAAATTTAGCCAGCATCCCAAACTAAACTTCGCCAAGACTAAGCTCTCGAGTTGAAATGAAGAAAGCTCGACTACGGCGATATCGAAATTATCGGACAGAAGAGCGAGCTCGGATAGTGGCTGTCCAAAGTTACCGCCGACGAATGCTTTGACTCCACCCTTCTCAAGAATATGTCCGAGCAAAGCAGTGGTCGTTGATTTTCCGTTCGTTCCCGTGATTCCAACCATTGGAATATCTATGAACCAAGAAGCAAATTCAATTTCACCAACCACAATACCTCGCTGGACAGCATCCTTCAGGGCTTCGTGATTTCGTGGAACGCCCGGGCTCAGCACAACCAAGTCAAATCTTCTAAGAGCGTCTAACGACAACGGTTTATAAGTAGGCTTATCATCGAAAATTTGATGTTCAATTGCGAGAGATTCAAGCAAGCGCGCGGCAGCCAAACCACTCTTACCCGCACCGATTACAGCCACGTTAAGACCAACTTGCTGCGTTATCTTACTGCGAACGTCTGCTATCTTCTCACGCGCTTGCGGAGTGGCAAGGAATTCATTCGTATTCATGAGAAACCTACCTAAACTTGAGAGTCGCTATGCCTGTAAGTGCGAGCAGAATTGAAATAATCCAAAAACGAACGATAACTTTAGGTTCGGGCCAACCCGATTCTTCAAAATGATGATGCAAAGGCGCCATCTTAAAGATACGCTTTTTTCTTAGTTTGTATGAACCAACTTGAAGAATCACTGAAACCGCTTCCGCCAAAAAGAGACCGTGAATAATTGCACTCACAAACTCATTCTTTGTAACAACGGCTAAAGCCCCCAGACCGCCGCCAAGCGATAATGCACCAACGTCTCCCATAAAAACGTCGGCGGGATGTGCATTGTACCAAAGAAAGCCAAGCCCTGCGCCACACAACGCCGCACAAAAAACGGCGAGTTCAGTTGCTCCTTCAATCGGAGGGATTCTTAGGTACTCAGCAAGATTAAATCCGGAAAGTGTTGTCCCCGCGGCGTAGGCAAGAGCAAGAAACACACTGCCACTTATCACGGTAGGAACAATAGCCAGACCATCCAGACCATCAGTAAGATTTACGGCATTCGATGTACCCATGAGTACAAGTAAAGCAAAAGGGATATAAAACCATATCGAGATTTCCGGGCTGAAAATGTCTGGTTTAACAAATGGCAAATACAGTTTCGTGTCGTAGTCTGTGGTGTAGAATAAGTAGAATAAAGCAACGACTCCACACACGAGCTGCCAAAGGAGTTTGTATCGCCCAGATAGACCAGCCGTATTTTTCAACGCTACTTTTCTATAATCATCTACGAAACCGACAATTCCATAGCCGATTAAGATTATAAGAACGAACCAAAGTCGTCGGTTTGTTAAGTCTGCCCATAATAGAGTGGGAACCACGATACAAAACAGTATTAGAGTACCACCCATCGTTGGCGTACCCTGCTTGGCAAGGTGAGTTTCTGGACCGTCGTCTCGAACCTCTTGACCAATGGCCATCTGCTTTAGGCGCTGAATGAACCATGGGCCTAACCAAATTGACAATAATAACGAAGAAGCAGCCGCAGCGAGAATTCGCGTCGTTGCATAACGAATAACGTTGATACCGAGTTCTTCGTATAGCAACCAATAAAGCACTACTCTACCTCACTTTTGAGCCGTTCAATAAATCTCTCCATTTGAGCGCCTCGCGACCCTTTTACCAAGATGAGATCTCCAGGCTGAAGTTGCGTGATGACCCAATCACACAGTTTGTTTATATCTAATTCCTCATGATTTTGTTCAGACGACTCTGAACCCATTCCAATCAATATCTCTTCGGCGCCGGCCCCAAAAGTGGAGACCAAGCCAACACCACACTGTGACAGAGCATCTCCTACTCGCCTATGTTCGATCACTGACCATTCGCCTAACTCTCGCATTTCTCCAAGGACCGCTACCCACCGGCGATTATCTTTTTGTGCCAAAGCAGCCACCGTATGAATTGCAGCTATCATTGAATCACCATTTGCATTGTAACAATCGTCTACAACAAGATAGGAACCAACTGTCGTGATTTCTAGCCGACGAGCGGCATTAGTCACTTGTTCGAGGCCAGATTTGATAGATGAAGTCTTTATATTTGGGCGTGCTGCAATGACCGAAGCAACAGCAGCAGCAGCATTCGTCGCGTTATGAATCCCAGGATACGGAAGCGTCACTTCAAAGCTGAATTCAGGTCCAATTAGTTGAATGTCTTGTCCAGAATCATGATGTCTTAGAGATACAGCAGAAACATCCGCATTTTTTTGATTCCCGAAGGAAATATGCTTACACGTTTTCGGAATCAAATCGGCTAAAAGAACTTCATCTTTTGGAAAAACGGCCGTATCATCAGGACGCACACTCTCAAAAATCTCAGCTTTTGCTAATGCGATTTGTTCAATTGAGCCAAGCTCTCCTATGTGGGCTGGACCGATATTCGTGATCAATCGAACTTCGGGCTCCGTGACTTCAGCGAGTCGACGAATTTCACCTCTCGCGTTCATTCCCATCTCGATAACTCCACATTCATGATTTTTGTCTAAGCGAAGCAGGGTCATTGGTAGACCGATAAGATTATTGTAGTTTCCCTCTGTCTTAAGAGTCTGAAACTCTTGCGAAAGAATAGACGCAATCATTTCCTTGGTCGTTGTTTTGCCGTTTGATCCCGTCAAACCGATGACAGACGCACTCGATTCTTGTCGGTGAGCCTGGGCAAAATCGCCGAGTGCCTTCAGCGTGTCGGGAACAGAAATAAAAGCACATTTTTTCGAGAATCGTTCCGTTAGATCTTTCGAGATCTTTGCACCTTCAACCAAGCAGGCTACTGCCCCTTTTGTAATGGCCGCATCTAAAAAATCATGGGCATCAAAACGTTCTCCCGACAAGGCTACGAATAGACAATTTTCGAGATCATCTCTCGTATCGGTTGCTACACCAGAAATCTGAACCTCGGCGTTTCCAAAAAGAAGACCGTTCACCGAACTTGAAATCTGTGGGGCACTCCAGAGAGATGACTTGGAAATCACGACGATGGATCCTCCGGAGGTTCTTCCTCGTCTTTCTCATCATCCGACTCTGATTCGATGTCTTCCACAGATTCTATTGCTGCTAGCTCAACCTCTGCCGTCACATGCAAACCTGCTCTTCGGGTTCCGTCCTCTTCGGACTCATCGACATCAGAGCCTTCAATATCGTCTGCCTCGAGCTCGACTGGAGCCTCACTTGGCTGACGTGCACCAATTCCAGGAATATCTTCTTTTGGTGCGGGAGGTGGTAGTCCCTGCAAGATACAAAGCGACTCTTCTGCATCATCGAAATACTCCACACGGTCAGAAAACGTTTGGGTATTCTCATGGCCTTTTCCGGCAATAAGAACCAAGTCCCCTTCTTCTGATAAGTCGATTGCTTTGCGAATTGCTTCCCGTCTATCTAGCTCTCGCACAAAAGTATTGTTCTCGAGCTTCTCTTCTTCAGAAGCAGTCCATGCGTTTTCAATGAGACCTTTTTCAATTGCTTCTGCAATGTCCTCCGGTTTTTCGTTTCGGGGATTGTCGTTGGTCACAATCGCTACATCAGCGCCTTTCGCTACAGCGGCTCCCATGAGAGGGCGTTTTTCTTGGTCTCGATCGCCGCCACATCCAAAGACGACAATAATGCGTTTCGAAACAAGCGGTCTAAGTGATTCCAACACTTTTGATAACGCATCAGAGGTATGAGCATAATCCACAAAGACATATTTGTTGTCGTCTTCACCAATTCGCTGCATCCGACCGGGAATTACTTCAAGTTGTTTCAGGCCTTTTTCAATGCGTGCCCGTGAAAATCCCATCGCGAGAGCCATACCGATTCCCACTAAAACATTCGTCACGTTGTGCTCTCCGATCAGCGGATAAGCCAAGTTCCATATTCCCTTCGGAGTCTTAATAGTCAGCTCGCTACCCGTTAGCGATAATTTTCTCTCAAGTGCAACAACGTCAGCATCAGAGTTTGCATCTACCGACACACGGAGAGATTTACCACCCCATATCTTGAGCAGCTCTTCCCCTTTTGGGTCATCGACATTGACTATCGCCATACGTCCACGTGCCCGACTCTTACGAAGAACATCCGAAAACAAACGAGATTTTGCATTAAAGTATTCTTCCAAGTCTTTGTGATAATCTAGATGATCTTGAGATAAGTTGGTGAAGCCAGCAACTTTGAAATGAACACCAGCAACGCGCTCTTGTGCCAAAGCATGACTTGAAACTTCCATCACAACGTGCGTAACTCCTTCTTCCTTCATCTCAGAAAGCGTTTTTTGAAGACTAATCGCATCCGGCGTTGTGTGAGTTCCTGTTGCTAAAACGTCTCCATAGCGATATCCCAAGGTTCCAATGATGCCGACCTTTCGAGATGCCGCTCGCATGATGGATTCGGTGATAAATGAAACCGTTGTCTTGCCGTTGGTTCCAGTCACACCCGCTAGGAGTAATTTTTCAGAAGGCTGGCCAAAATAATTGGCTGCCGTTATAGCCACAGCTTTTTTGGTGTTCGGAACTAAAACAACATCAGCTTTCTTTGTGCTGCCTTTATCAGTCTCAGACGACCACTCTTCAGCGAGTACTGCCGATGCCCCGCGCTTTAGAGCGTCCTCAACAAAATTGTGGCCATCAGAATTGTGACCTCGAACTGCAACGAAGAGGTTTCCTTCTTCGACCATGCGCGAGTCTGCAGTAATCCCGCTTATGTTTTGGTCAAGCCGCCCTCGGCGATCGGTAATTGCAAGTCCATCGATAATTCTATTCAGCGTCTTTCCGGTCATTTTATCGCTCCATTCATCCCTGAGGTGATAACTTCACTTCGCACCTTGCACCGTGGCGAATTATTGCGCCAGGTGCAGGGGTTTGCTTTATCACTTTTCCTGTTCCTCTAACTATGAGGTCACAGCTAACTTTCGAGGAACGGTCTAACACCTCTCTAGGAGATAGTCCGGCAAGATTAGGCATTCGGGCTTCGCCAGGCTTCAAATTATCGTTGACCATTTCTGCCACACCCAATCCATCCCATGCGCTTTCCCATTCTCGAGATAAGCCATCGTTATTACTGTGGTTTATCCCAAGAAGCGTTTTCGCAGACTCCGACAGGGAAGGCGCGGATGGCACCTCTTCACCCTTCCCTGTCGGGTCTCCCACTTGAGGCAAAGGTGCGACTTTTGCCATTTGAGCGCGAAATTCCTGTTTGGCAGTCGTATCATCAGGAAAAATTCCTAAATTACTGAGAGTTGCTACAGCGATATTCTTGAAGGCAGGAGCTGCTACGACCCCACCATAGATAGACTTTTGTGGTTCATCGACGAGTACAAGGATCACAGCGGCGGGATCATCGGCTGGAACGAATCCAACAAATGATGCAACATATAGACTACGGCTGTACGCACGCGTGACCGGATCTATCTTTTGGGATGTACCTGTTTTACCAGCAACGTGAAAACCGGCGATTGAAGCGGCTTCAGCCGTTCCACCTTCCTCGGTGACTCCGACCATCATCGTACGCAATAATTGAGCAACCTCGGCTTTCATGATTCGCTTAGGTCTTATGCCTGATTCGGGTAGCTCTTCGTGGCCTTCTTGGTTAATGATACTTTTTACTATTCTTGGGCGAACAAGAACTCCGTCATTCGCAATCACAGCTGTTGCTTGGGCAACTTGTAGTGGTGTGACTGCGAGACCTTGCCCAAATGAAATATTAGCTAAGGCTATATCTCTCCACTTTTGTGGCGGACGCATCAGTCCACGTAACTCTCCGGGGAGCCCAATATCTGTTTTTAGACCAAACCCAAATTCGGTAAGCCAATGATGAAGACGTTTTGCGCCAAGTTTGAAGCCTAGCTTAGCAGAGCAGATATTTGATGAGACTTTAAGAATATCTGAAAGACTAAGCTCACCGTATTTATGGTTTCCGTCTCTGATTGTGCGACGGCCAATTTTCCATTTTCCGTTTTCACAATTAATTGTCTCGTTTGAACTCACCAACTTATCTTCGAGAGCGGCGGAAATTGTCACGAGCTTCATTGTAGAACCAGGTTCGTAAACCATGCTCACAGCTCGATTAAGGTGAGCGTTATTATTCGATGTCGAAAGGTCATTCGGATTAAAATCGGGGTAACTTGCCATAGCAAGCACATCACCAGTTCGAGGTTGTAGTACGATCGCAACTCCACTCTTTCCCTCGCTGCCTACAACAGCTTTTTTGAGTTCAGATTGCGCAGCGTGTTGAATATTCCTATCAATACTCAGACGAACGTTACGTCCTTCTAAAGCCGCATGGGGTGTAAAACCGTTTCGAAGAACTTTGTTTCCCAGTGCATCACGCAGGCTAGAAACTTCATAAGTACGTCCTCTCAAATACTCTTCATAGGTACGTTCTACTCCTGCGACGCCCTTACCCTCATGATTAGTGAAGCCCAAAATGTGAGATGCCAAATTGCGGCTGCTGTAAAATCGACGAGGCTCCTGTTCAATACCGATACCTCTGATTTTTAGAGCTTGAACTCGAGCAGCGACCTTGGGGCTCACTCGACGCTTAATATATCGAAAGTAACGCTTACTATTTAGACGAGAAGCCAACTGTTTGCGCGGTATATCAAGGATGGGAGATAGCTTCTTTGCAGCCTCGAGCGGGTTTTTTATTCTACGCGGTTCTGCGAAAATAGTATCAACGTTCACCGTAAGAGCAAGTTCATCGCCATTTCGGTCCAAAATGGTACCGCGCTTAGCGACGACGCGACGTTGCGTATTCGATTGTCTTTTCGCAGCGCCTTGATACTCAGCACCATTCTTGACTTGCAAATGATAAGCCCGCCCGATGACGACCGATGCACCTAGAACGAAGACACAACCAATCGCAGCAATTCGTAATCCACCTTCTTTTTGGGGGCTTTCACCAGATTGACGACGACGCTTTCTAGAAACGCTAGGCTTAGTCTTTGGTCTACGTCGGGTCATCGTTTTTGACCCTTCATTTCTAAGACTTGGCCAGCTTTTGGCGGCCCCATATTATAAGACTCTCGAGCCAATTTTTTGAGTCGCTGAGGACTGCGCAATGCAGCAATATCAATACGAAGCACTCGATTTTCTTCGACAAGCTTTTCATGCTTCTGTGCCTCCGCTGAAAGAGCATAACCGAGTTGAATCGTTGCAACGTGAATCCATACGTTGAACAGCGCTGCGGCGATGATTGGCATCGCGAAAAGTATACTCAGCGTAAGTGGAGACAAACGTTCCGCCGCGGAATCCACGATATTTTGGGCACGCTGCCTAATGAAGGTCAGGTCACGTCGAATTCCCGACGGTTGTGCTCTACCAATCGTTGAAGACACTAATCGATCCTCCGCTGCGCTATTCTCAATTTTGCACTTCTCGAGCGTGGATTATTCGTTACCTCATCCTCAGACGGAGTTATTGGGCGGCGAACCAATGGATTAAACGGGTTCTTCGATGGTGCAATGGGTAAATTCCGAAGCTCTGGAGAAATAGGTGGACCTCGGAAGAATTGCTTTACTTTACGATCCTCTAACGAATGAAAACTGATGATTGCGACTTTACCGCCTTCAACAATCAAGTCAGGTAATTGCTCAAGCAAGTTATCCAGCTCGTCTAATTCTCGGTTCACAGCAATTCTGATTGCCTGAAAAACCAACGTAGCAGGATGTAGACCCGGCTTTTTCGGCATGACCGCTTCGACCGCCTCAACCAAATCTTTTGTGGAACTGAGTTTATTTTCTTGGCGAGCTCGAAGAATCGCACGAGCAACTTTCCTGGGACGCTGAAGTTCGCCGTAATCCTTCAAAATCTGAGTGAGCTCACTTTCATCGACCTCTTCAAGTAAATTGAGTGCCGTCTTGCCGGTATTCCCCATTCGCATATCGAGTGGAACATCAGCCCGAAAACTAAAACCACGGCCTGGGTCATCGAGCTGCAGCGAGGAAACCCCAAGATCTGCTATCAGACCGTCAGCAGACTGCGATGAAATTCCGGAAAGCTCGGAGAAATTTGCTTGGAGTAATTGGCAACGAGAACCAAAGCGTTCCAAACGTTTGCTGGCAAATTCGAGGGCTCTGGGGTCCCGGTCAACACTCAGAACCCTGCCATCAGGAGAACATGCTTCCAGAAGAGCCTCGGTATGCCCTCCGAGGCCGCACGTGGCATCGATATAAAAGCCGCCCGAACGAGGCTCTATGGCACTCACAGTCTCGTCTAAAAGCACGGACACGTGAATAGATGAGGCTTCAGAATTCATATCCCCAGCTCCTCAAGGGCAGCTTCGAGCTCAGGTAGATCTCCAACGGCTAGCTGAGCTTTGACGGGTTCCACATATTTCACGTAGTTTTCAGAGGACCAGAGCTCTGCAAAGGCAATTTGGCCCTTCCAATAGACCTCGCCGGACAATTCGGCGTCGGATCGCAAATCATTTGGAATCAGAAGTCGACCTTGCTTGTCAGCTGAGCAATCTTGGGCACACCCAATATACAGACGCCGTAATTGTTTCACCGTTTTTTGAAATTGCGGCAAATCTGCAACACGTTGCTCAAAACGCTCCCACTCGGCCAAAGGATAGACAACCAAGCATGGATCGGTGAGATGCTTGGTCATTACAACATCTAAACTGCCGTATTTCTTCAACAATACGTCCCTAAACCGTTTAGGTAGTGCGATCCTCCCCTTAGGATCTACTGTATGCGCGTGACGTCCCCTTAGCATGGTCAACCCCTGAACCCAAATAACCCCTCTTTGATCCAGTTATCCCCACTTTCCGCCCCATAGGCCCCTCAAGTCAAGGACGACCGCGACAAATTAGGCAGTTTTTAGAGGCCCTTAGATCGGTCTCCCTTGCTGCCGAACATTTGTTCTTGTAGGTTCATATCCGATGGCCAAGGCCAAGAAAAAGAACAAAAATCGTAAGCCTCAAGCGGTGAAAACTCGAAGTTCAGAGGCAAATCCTGGTTTGTCGATGGCCGAGATTGAAGCCCTCGAAAAAGCCGAGGCATCTTTAGAGAGTGGTTTGAAACCATTTCGTTCTGGGGATTTCATCAGCGCTCGTGCGCAGTTTCGGGTCGCCTCAGACGATGAGAAGCATGGCGAAGATGTGAAACAACGGGCCAAAGAACTTGAAGCAGCAACAAACCCGGAGCCCACGGCGTTCAAAACCGGGCTCGCCTGTGCTGGATTCTTACTCTTGATTATGTTGGTCACTAACTTACTCCAACCCTAACTCATCAAAGCGGTGGGAATCAGGGTTCCGGACCTAGCCGCAGATCTCTTGCCGCGCTACATTTCTAAATGTGACGAGTTCATCACGGTCAAACGGCTCTGTACTTGAGTCTTTATCAGACCAAATTCAAACGAAATTCAAAAGCGATAAAACGATCTTGAGCTATTACGAATGGTTCAACCTCGTGCTCGAAAAACCTCGCGAGAATCTAAGGTCCTCGAGTCAATATATCCGAGATGTTTTCGATTATTATGGGCGGACTGAGCTCGCACGACCACAAGGTAATCAGACGAGATTCAATCTCTTCGACTCTCCATGGGATAACGGAAAAAGTCGAGTCGCTGGGCAAGAACAAGTACAGCAGGAAATTTATCGGCTCATTTCGAACTTTATCAAGGACGGAAAAGTATCCAAGCTTATATTGCTTCATGGCCCGAACGGCTCGGCAAAGAGCACCCTTGTTCGCTGTATCCAATCCGCAATGGAGCAATATTCACGTACCGTTGACGGCGCTGTCTATACATACGCCTGGATATTTCCTTCTGAAAAGATAAATAAAGGTTCTTTGGGATTTGGTTCGAGTAGCTCCGCCTCAGATTCGTCTTCTTCGTCTTTTGCTCATATCGAGTCAGAGCAAATTGATGCACGGCTTCCTTGTGAACTCTGCGAACATCCAATATTTCTTCTACCCCGTGAACAGCGACAGAGTCTCATTGAGAACCTCTTCCAACAGGGGAAACTAAGCCAAGAATTTATTCCGTCACGATATATTCTCGAAGGAGAGTTATCACCACGTGATCGAGCTATATACGAAGCCTTGCTCGTCTCTTACGATGGTAATCACTCCAAAGTACTTAAACATATACAGGTTCAACGAATTGCAATGAGCGTTACTTACAGTAAAGGCGTTGCAACAATTGAACCTCAAATGGCCGTCGATGCAGCTTCTCAACAGCTTACGACAGACCGCTCTATTGCTAATCTTCCACGCTCTCTACACCATATCCCTCTTCATCAGCTTGGTGGCCCACTCGTAAAAGCGAACCGCGGTCTTCTAGAGTTCTCCGACTTCCTAAAACGGCCGCTCGAAGCTCTTAAGTATCTTCTGACAACGAGTGAGCAAGCTACTGTATCTCTGCCCGATTTTAAAATTCAAATTGACGAGTTACTCATCGCTTCGACGAATGAAACATACTTAGAAGCATTCAAAAAAAATCCCGACTGGAACAGCTTCAAGGGACGGATGGAGTTAGTTTCAGTCCCTTACCTACTTCGCTTCAGTGATGAAATTCAGATTTACCAACAACAAATCGGAAAAGAAAAATTCGAAAAGCCTATGGCACCACATGTGGTCGAAATTGCGGCAATGTGGGCTACACTCACCAGACTCAAAAAACCGAAGGCCGGGGATTCAGCTTTTTCAGAAAACGTCCGCGAGCTCGCCAAAAAACTTTCTCCCCTAGAAAAACTCCATCTCTACGATAGCGGGAGAACTCCAAAATGGTGCACATCGCAAGAATCTAAGGAGTTATCTTTTGCTATTCCTCTCATGTACAAAGAGACCGCTACTGAGCTTGAATACGAAGGTCATCGCGGTGCGTCCGCTCGCGAAATTCAAACTCTTATTTTGAACGCTTCGCATATTGAAGACTTGAAAACTGTTACTCCACAAGCCGTGCTTATAGAGCTTGAGAAGCTAGTGAGCGACGCCTCGGTGTATGACTTCCTTAAAGACAAGGCGGACGGTGGATATAGTGATCACAAAAGCTTTATCGAGGTTGTCAGAAACTATTGGCTGAATCTCCTAGACGATGAGTTTAAGACCAGTATGGGGCTTGTAGAAGAAAGTCGTTATTTTGATCTTTTCAGCCGTTATGTACAAAACGTATCCCAGCAGATCAAAGGCGAGAAAATTTTCGATGAGATTACAGACGACTACGTAGACCCTGACCAGCAACTGATGGCCGAGGTGGAATCATCAATCTTACCTGAAAAAGAAGACCGTAACGAGTTCAGGAAAGCGATCATCAGTAAGATAGGCGCCTGGAGTCTTGAGCATCCTGGTGAGACGCCTGATTACCAAAGCTTATTTTCGCACTTTATCGAGCAAATGGAAGCTGAGTATTATAATGATCGGAAGAAACTGGTTGAAAAGCGATTAGAGCAAATCATCTCTTGCTTAGGCGATACCGTGGGCGAGCTTTCCACGGATGAACGTAAAGAAGCCGAAAAAGCTATTCAGAGAATGGAAGTGGAATTTGGCTACCCACGAATGTGCACCGCGGAATGTGCGATGTACATTCTAAAGCAACGCTACCAATAAGATAATGTCTCGTACTGTACAAATCGAAATGCGCAGTACCGGCAATTACAGCCCGGAGTTATCGGTTTCCGATGTTATCGTCGATCTCTTGGCCACGTAATGAATCGCCCGAAGAAGAAATTACATTACCGTAATCTTCAGACACATGTCGCGTCTGCTCATCACGAATGATATTCCCTGCATTATCATCAATACTCTTTTGATTTTCGCGACGACCAACTCGGTTTCCAACATCATCTGAAACAGGACCTCGACGACCACCGGAGCGACCACGATTTCCGTCACGACCTGTTCGACGTCCGCCACCACCACGTCGGTTACTGTTGCGACGGCCGTCACGTCGTCCTCTACGCGAGTTATTGTCTCGGTCGCGGCGACCATTTCGGCCGCGGCGATTTCGATGCCCACCAGAGACACGAGGCGCCTCCGCTGAGAATAAAACAGGCCAGCATTCGCCGTGGCGAATTGCTTCAATCAGTTCTTCTTCTGTCGCCAGGTCGGTGCGAAACAGGGTCGCGCTAGTGCCAAGTTCACTCACGTCGGCCGCAGAGCTCAGTCCGACACAGGGAAGTTCTAGATTGGATGCTGCTTCGAGCGCTAACCCATTTGAGTTCGAAGAGAGGCGACCATTTTGAACGTCACAAGCAGAAATTCCTGTCAGTCCAAATATTTGGTCTCCCATCGGAAGTTCAACATCGCGGTCATAAGGCCGAAGCGCAACAACAACACCGTCTAGGCTTTCGATCGCGTTGATGACGCTGATGGCATCATATACTTCGCCGTCTTTCTCCGCCCAATCGTCTCCCATTTCTTCTTCGGGGTTAGGAATCAAGCACAAAAGTAGACCATTATTCGTGGCAACCTTCGCCCCGGAAAAAACGAGCACTCCCTCTTCGTTGTCTTTCAAATTTGAGACTACGGGAAATAAAGTTTCATTGCTGGTCAGAACGATACCGTCGAGGCCAGCAGCCTTCGTCGAAGCGATGAGGTTCTCGACGTCGCTTGGAATTTCTACTTGTAAGTCTACGAGCATAACTCGCGTGTTCTAAGACGTCCTGGGGAAACGGTCAACCCCCAAAAAAAACAAGTAAAAACAGTCGCTTACCATTCATCGGAGCGTGAGAAAGAATCCTCGAAACAGTATGAAGCTCAAATTCTGGCTGCTCGCTGTTCTGCCAAGCGAATAAATTCGCTCTGAGCTCGCAGCGGAGGGTGCTTGGAAACAACACGAATGTACTGACCACGATCATTCATTACTGATGCTTTAGCATTATCTTTACACTCGGTACGCAGGATCTCATTAATGATCCTTTCCTTGATTCGAACATTCTCAATTGGAAGCATGACCTCAACTCGGCCATCGAAGTTTCGAGGCATAATATCGGTGCTAGTGATGTAAACCGACTCATCGTCGTTTTGTCGAAAATATAGAATTCGAGAGTGCTCTAGGAAACGGTCAACAATCATTCTAACTTCAATATTTTCACTCAAGCCCGATACATTGACCTTGAGAGAACACGGGCCTCGAATCAACAAGATGACCCTAACTCCGAAAGAGGCTGCACTGTACAAAGCGCTGATGATTTCAGTATCGATGAGTGCGTTCGACTTAATGATGATTTCCGCAGTTCCACCGAGCTCAACCGCTTTTTGCGTCTCGAGAATTTTCTGAAGTATCTTCTTCCGTAAATCGAGAGGTGCCACAACTAGTTTATTCCACTTCGGAGGCTCAGAATAGCCGGTGAGTAAATTGAACAACGCCGAAATGTCATTGCCAACATCGACATCCGCGGTAAAAAAAGACAAATCGGAATAGATTAGCGCTGTTTTCTCGTTATAGTTACCCGTCCCTAGATGAACGTACTGACGAATGCCCCGCTCTTCTTTACGGACAACCAAAGTAACCTTGCAATGCGTCTTCAAGCCAATCATTCCATAAAAAACTTGAACCCCGGCTTCTTCAAGCTCTCTCGCCCATTCGACATTAGCTTCCTCGTCAAATCTAGCCTTCAACTCAACAAGTGCAATCACCTGTTTGCCGTTGTTCGCTGCATCGATGAGCGCATGAACAATGGGGGATTTTCGATTCGTGCGATAAAGAGTCTGCTTGATCGCTAAAACGGAAGGGTCCGCCGCCGCTTCACGAAGCAAACGAACCACAGGCAAATAAGATTCATAGGGATGATGGAGCAAGATATCAGAGCGCGCAATCGACTCGAAAACGGAATCTCGTTCATCGAACGAAGGGGACGTTACAGGCTGAAAAGGCGGATCCCGAAGTTGTGGACGAGTAATCTTCTTTAAAGCCTCCTCAAGGTCACCAATGGCGAGTGGTGCCCGATGAAACAAAACATCGGTCGACTGCAATTCTAGGGCAGTTCGTAATTCCTCAACCAATTCTTCCGGGATTTCGTCACTGACAGCCAAACTTACGGCATCCAGCTTCCAGCGACTTCGAAGTTCGTTTTCGACTGCAAAGAGTAGATCTTCTTGCTCATCCTCATCGATTTCCAAATCCCAATTTCTCAAAACACGAAAGGTTCCTATCTTCTGAATGCTCATTCCCGGGAACAGATGATAGGCATTTGCGGCGATCACATCTTCCATGAATACAAATATCTGCTCCAACTCTTCACCTTGTAATATGACAAATCGCGGAAGCACGGGCGGCACCTGGACAATTGCCAGCAAAGGTAAATACTGCTCCGTGACATCCGCCGGCAATAAGTGAATCGCGAGATGAATTCTACGATTCTTGATAAATGGAAACGGGTGACCGGGATCGACAGCCATAGGCGTAAGCAAAGGAAAGACATTCGCGGCGAAAAAACGTGCTACCTCTTCTTGCTGAGGTATCGTGAGTTCGTTCAACTTCGCAAAACGAACGTTTTCTTCGGACAAGCGTGGAACAAGATCATTCAGAAATAGTTGGTCCTGCTGACTAATTTGCTTGGCCACTCGGGGAAGAATCTCGTTGAGTTGCTCAGAGGCCAGAAGTCCATCAGGACTCGGTTGAAGGAAAGCTCTTTTACTTTGCTGCTTTAGTCCGGCGACTCGTACCATGAAGAACTCATCGAGGTTTTCGGATGTAATCGCCAGGAATTTGAGTCTCTCAAGCAGGGGGACTGAAGCATCTGAGGCTTCGCCTAAAATTCGTTGGTTGAGTTCGAGAAAGGAGAGTTCGCGGTTAAAAAACTTGGTGAATCCGAGCGCGCTCATGCGCCCGGATTATAGCCAAGATTTGCATTAGTCGCGAAGACTTGCCGTATTAGAATCGCTATCTGAATTCGATTTCGCGTATTTGCTATTCTTTTTGGCACCCAGGGAAATCACGTACGCACGAAGGAGTTCTACTTGTCGCTTCCAGTCGCCATCAGCGTACTGCGTGAGAGGTGTCATATAATCATCCTCATCTTCATCATAGATAAAGAAACCGGGCATGCCTACACCAGGTATCTGCGATGCTGGGTCTTTGAGCCAATCGAATAACCACTCGTACTGCAACCGGTCTGCTGTAAGTGCAAGATTCGGTGCAATATTCTTCGGGTCATTCGAAGGACCACCAAGATTGTGGCAATTGAGGCACTGTGACGCTGTGAAGAGCGCTTCAGCCGTCTTAATATCCGCGTCGGACAGGACATCAACCTTTTTCTCAACGTATGGATACTGAGAATTCGATTTCGATGCAAAGTACGCCACCAAATCTGACGTCATCTGGTCAGTGAATTGGAAGTTCGGCATCTTGACCTTAAAGTTCTCACGAAGCTTGAACGGTTCTTTCAAGAACGCGTACAGCCAGTCTGGATACAGCTTCTTACCTATGTTCACGAGCTTCGGAGGTGCTCGATACATTTCATCTTCGTTTGCCGCGAACCACTTGTAGATATCACCGCCGTCAGCAACGTGGTCTCCATCGATATCAATTCCTCTGCCATCGATCATGTGACATCCACGGCAGTTGTAAGCATCCACCAGGAACGCTCCACGCTGCACCGCCAGTTCATTTGGCGTGTGCTGCTTACGAATCTCATCAGGCCATCCCTCAGTCTCTAGGTTTTGACCTCTCAAGAACAGAGTAATGAGGTCATTTTCTCTTTCGGTGAGATCAAACTGAGGCATACGTACTTCCGCACGTTCGTACCGATAACTGCGAGGATCGTAGAGTTTGCGTCGGGTCCAGCCTTCCCAGGTTTGACTGTGATGGTCCTTTGTAAATTCAGGCACATCGCCGAAGTCGAGTTTGTGGCTTGGTTTCGAACCGAATGCAATGAGTTCCGCACCAATACGTCCGTCATTTTCATGACCCGCAACGTCGTGGCAGCCTGCACAGCCATACCACTTCACAAGAACCTCTCCGCGTTTCTTCGCTTCTTCTTCTTTCCCTGTGATGTACTTCTCTTTGTACTCAGCTTGAAGCTGAGTGAAGTCTTCACCACTCTTTAGCGAACTCAAGTAGGCCGCAACGTTCCACGCTTGTTTATCCGTCAGATTTAGCTTCGGCATACGAGTTTCATGCCAGTAGCTCTTCGGGTTTTTGACCCACTCGAAGAACCAACCTGGATTGGCAATCTTGTCACCAATGTTCGCCAGATTTGGAGCAATGTCTCGATCTTCACTGCCTGGTAAGTGCGATGCGCCCGTCCACTCATTGAGGTTATGGCAAGCAATGCAACCGGTGGCCTCAAAAACCTCTTGCCCAGCTTCAGCGTTTGCCCATTTTGGCATCGCTGGGTAATCGGGACGTTCCGACTTATCGAGGAGGTAGTACGTGATATATGCCACCTCCTGAGTACGTTTCTCGTCGCAGTCTTGCGCCACCGCCGGCGACGTTGCTGCTCCTCGTTTATAATCGAACTCGTTACATCCAAGTTTTCGCTCACCATCTGGAGTCTTACGAACTGCTTCAGGCCAAAAGTTAGGCATCCGTGTCCGTGGACGCATTGCTTTAGGATACTCAATCCACTTTGCCAACCAACCTGGGTTTATCTTCGATGCAACCTTTTGAAGCGCAGGGCCATGCTTACGCTCAGGGTCAATCGTTCCCAGCGGATGACAACCTGTGCATCCCAGATGCTGTACGAGCTTTCTCGCTTCGGTCAAGTGCGGCGCTGCCTCTAGTTCATAGTCTGATTTGTGACAGTTATAACAAGAAGCCTCAGTAAAATGCTTGTTCTCAGGCTTCGTACCATCAGCACGTCGGACTGGGTCCAGAATTTGTGACAGCCAGTAGTGGTCTCGGGTAGCGTGAGTAAATGGAGCAGTGTCGCCTTTCAGGAGATTTAGCGCGACGCCTTTCGTTTGCCGCCCCTGCCCGTAGTGGCAAGTTGTACAGCCGAACGTTCCACCCGGGTGCTTTCGAAGAAGAACAGTTCGATTCGGATGAGTACGGTAGAGAGACTCGGCAACGTATTGCTCAAGGCCAAGTTTTTTACCCATGTCGAGAACAGGTTCCATGTCGAGCAACAACTCAGCTTTGACTGAGTCATAATTGAGTTCTTCGTCTTCGCCAAATGAGTCGCGGATTGATTCCGCGTTGTCAGCATACGCAACAGCTTCTTCGCGAGATATACAATACTTCTTTTGAACGTCTTCCGCCGTGAGCGAATTCGTAACGGCATCTTCTAGAATTTCTTTAGGATAAGAATACCCGCATTTCTCGGAACCCATGTGACAAGTGTGGCAACGATCAACCAGTTCAATGTCTTGATTCCAGTGTTGCATCATCTCACGAGGGAAAAGACTGTTTGCCTCGGACTCTGCTTTCGCGAAGGTTCGCTTGGCAGATTCGGCTTTTGACCGGAGCTGATTTAATTTGAGTTCGGCTTCTCGCACCTTCGCAATAATCTTCGCTTTTTCATCGAGCAGTTTGTCGCGTACAGCGACCTTCTCGTCGTACGTGACCTGTTTGTCGGCAACTCGTTTCTGTAGCTGCTCAACCTTCTCACGGTGCTTCTTCTCTCCTTCTGCATCGTCTTTATGTTTGTCGCGACGGTAGTAATAGTAGTATTCGTCTTCGTCTGCCTTCGCGAATGCGACAGCCATTTCTGCGTCTTTTACTTCTATTTGGGCCGATTTGATCTTTTCGCCCAATTGATCAAATGCCGCTTTCTCTGGAGAGTTAACTATCCCTTCCTTGAGGGTGTTAATAGTCTTGGTCAGTTCCTCGACCATGGGTCCAACTTCAACTTCTTCCTCTTCTCCGTCTTCGTCCTTTTCAATCAAGACCCCCTCTTTGAGCCACGTCTCTTCCGACTGGAGATTCACACGTGCACGTTGTTCTTGGACTTTGTACCAATCAGCCTGAACATCTGCCCACGGTCGACGTGTGAAGAACTCTTGGTAGATGAGCCAAACCATTGCGCCCATAATCAAAGAGGAGATGATAAAAAACATCACGCGATATGATTCGTCTTCGCTTCGAGTTACCTTTTTTGCCACCCCTCTCGTCTAGAAGTGACGGACGATTACGTCAAGGATCTTCGGACGTTGACGGACGCGGTTACGAGGAGTAGGAAGGCGAAATCATGACCTATTCGGCTGCTGATTCAGTGCAAATCCTGGGGTCTGCCCCAGCGAAAATCATCCTTTTCGGCGAGCATTCCGTGCTTTACGGGTATCCAGCGCTCGGACTTTCTCTAACTAAAGGAGTGAATGTCCAAATGCGAGCTGGAGAAGGTCGCGTTTTTACAAATTTTTCTAACAATTTACACACTGCCGTTGAGTCAAGTACGTCAAGCCCTCTTCCTCTCGTTCGTAAAGCCCTTGGACCAATATTCGACACACTGGACGTGGATGTAACCTTCGAAGTTCCCGTGTCCGCCGGTTTAGGAAGTTCAGCAGCACTGGCAACGGCGCTTATTCGCGCGAACTTAACCAAAAACAAAAAAGTCGCCGATCCCGCTGAAATTCTTCGGCAAGCGATGACGGTGGAAGATGTTGCCCATGGGAAGTCATCAGGACTCGATCCAGCGATTTGCGTCCATGGTGGTTTGGTGTTTTTTCAGCGTACTTCGGAGGACGATTTTACGGTCAAGCAATTGAAACTTAAAGAGTCGTTTCACCTCGTTGTTGGTGTCTATGGTAGTCATGGAGGCACGAGTCGACGGATCAAAGCAGTCACCGAGTTGAGAGAAATCTATCCTTCTGCCGTTGATTCAGCAATGCAGACGCTTGGTCATTGCGCCGACTGGGGAATCTCAGCGATGAAGACTGGGGACTTATACAGCGCCGGGCACGCAATGAACCTTGCACATGGCGTGCTTAGTGGCATGGGTCTCGTTGGCCAAATGGTAGAGCAACTCACCCGAGCGGCCCGACACGAAGGCGCCTACGGAGCGAAAATGAGTGGCTCGGGAGGCGAAGGGGGAGCTGTAATCGCGCTTGTACCGGATATCCAAACGGGAAACCAAGTGTCGACTCGCTGGAGAGAGCTCAGTGCTGAAAGTTGGATAGAGACAGCCTCATAACCCCTAAAATGAAGCCGTGCTTAGGGGCTTCACCGCTAGCCTTCCGACCGAAAGGATTTATTTCGTCAATGTGTTAGCCTACCGATAATGCAACTCCGTGTAGTGCTCGTGACCGCTCTCGCCTTTGCTGCATGCGGAGGTGGAACCGGTGATGAAGCCGATATGACAAGACCGGATGCCTCGACAGGCATCAACGGACCTGACCGAGATGGCGACGAATGGGCAGATGACATCGACAACTGCCCGGACCTTCCCAACTACGAACAACGGGACCGCGATAGGGATGGCATCGGCAACGAATGCGACACTTGCCCCTCAACGCCCAATAATGACCCAGATGGTCTCACTCAATCGCAATGCGAACTCAACCAGGAGGCCGAACCCAATGATGATTCAGCTCAGGCTCAAGTACTCTCTTTACCCGTTTTGGGAAAAGCAGTCGCTATCGCAGGAGTAGTTGAGGCTCCAGTAAATGCCAAAATCGCGCCCGACCGATATGTGATCATGGCGCCCGGTCAGTCGGGCGTTCGTATACGTTGCGCGAGAGGAAGTTCTCTATCTCTTTTGGAGCCGCAAATTGAAGTGAGCGGTGGTTCATATACGGTGTCACGGATAGTAGACGATCAGCAAATCGCAGAGCGTGTGTTTTACTTTTCAGAAGCGGGCACCTACGAAATTGCGATTTCTGACCGACGGGGGCGAAAAGAAAACGTCAAGAAGGGCAACGGAGATTATGCCTATGAACTTTCAATTCAGACGGTTGATTTAGAACCCGAGCAACTCACCCTTCCTATTACCGACCGCTCACTTAGAGTAGAACCGAGAGGACAAGTAGCGGTCTATGAAGCCTCCATCATGCCAACCGAGCAACTCAGACTCGAGATAAAGACTCCTCTTGGCCCGGGAGAAGACGGTTATGACCCAATTTTGGTCGTCGAGCACGAAGACGGTTCACTTTGGGAAGAAAACCATATCTACACTGACGAAAGAGCAGACGCGAGGCTGCTTCTACAAGTCGAGAAAGCAGAAACTATTCGCATTATCGTTGACCATCGAGAACTCGTTGGACGAGAAGCTGTACCCCAAAACTTATCCATTGATTATCCAGACCAAGATGCGGAGCTCGAGCCAAACGATTCACGCGAACTGGCATCAGACCTAAGCTTTTGCCAAGGCTGTGAAACACGCGGAATCATTGCGAATCAGGACTCCGGTATCGCAGACATAGATTGGTATTCATTCCAGGGAATTGCAGGTCAAATTGTAAGTTTCCGAGGCCTGGTGCCTCCGAACTCCCAAATCGACCCATACATTGCTCTTGGTCAATTTCAGAGTAGTCTTTTCGTTCCAATTTACGAAAATGGTACATCGTCCGGAGTCTCTGCCCGCTTTGATGCGATCATCCCAGAAACGGGGGAATATTTTCTGCGCTTCGAAGACGAGCAAAACAAAGAAAAAATGTCAGGCCCATACAGAGGTGGCGGTCTCTACACGTACACAATCTTCACCGAATTCTTAGTTCTCGCACCATCTCCAGAGCTTGAAAACGGAGTACTGACGAACGGAGTCATCAACCCGGGAGGTTCGTTACAACGCTACCTGATAACTACCTCCGACCGCGTCAGGGTGAACTTCTCTTTGAGTTACTCGCGCCTTCTTACGGACTTTAATCCTTTGATTCGGGTATACGAGCCTGGCGCAACTAAGCTCATTGGAGAGGGTGCAGATGGACTCAATGTTACTTTGCCTTCTTCAGGCAGCTACGTCATTACGGTTCACAACAGCGACAAAGGCATCGGTGGCCCAGAATACTCTTACGAGCTCACGGCAAGCCGTTCTTCCTTTTAGCTCTTACGCGCTCCAACTGCCGCTTTACTCATCGGACGCGTCGCCGTTTGCTTTTTTTCTTCGACGATTTTCGGCTACGGCAACTTTTCGCACAGATTTCATACGCTCCTGAGCAAATGCTTCGACAACGCACGCTGCCTTCAGACATATCGTCAACAGCTCCGCATGAGTCCATACACTGCGTCTCTTGCATTGACGCGTGCTCAAGACATCGGCTCACGCGTCGATGAGTCTTTACACGACAACCTTCAAATTTACTTTCGGCAATTAGTGCCGAAAGCGTTTTCTGGGAGCCCAGCGACTTGGATGGAACAAAGCCAACCGAACCGCCACCAGGCATATAAACCAAGGACCATTGTTCGACGGTGTCATACACACGAACTAAATCACCTTGCGAGAACCGGCCGGCAAACTGAGACTTCTTTTTGGGTTTTGCGCGAACTACCAGTTTACGAGGTAAAACAAAGGCATGGTTCTCTGGCGCTACATGGTCACGAGGGTGTCTTTGATGAGTCCGTCCTATCGGTTGAGACTCCGATGTTGAGAATTTTTTTGTATTTTCCAAAGCCACGGCTGATGAAGAGGGACTCGTTCGCAATGCTTGATCAGATTCCGTGTTCAGTTTCAATGAATTGCCCTGATGTCTTTTGTTGGATTCAGTCTCGGATAGGGTCACATGACCCGCAGAAGCATCTTGGATATCCAGCGTTCCATCAACTTTCGGCTCTCCCAATATCAGACCGACTGTAAACGCTATCGGAAATACGGCAATCGCGGCCCTGAGAGAAAGGGGACTTCGAAGCCATAGTTTAGTAGAATACGCTCGCCACGACTTTTGACCGTTAGCCTGTTGATTTACCGGAGCTACCCCTTGAGAACCTAGCGCCGAAATCGATATCTCACTTGGGTCCGACAGATAATTTTGAGACTCTACAAACGCGTCATACCCTGAACCCCGTAGCCCCGCGGGCACATTCCTCACTTTCAATTCGGCCTGGGAGTCTTTCTGCGGCGAGGTCGTTACAAATTCATCAGATGAAGACAAAAAGTCCGTCGTGTCTCCTGCACTGTTTTTGTTGAGGTTCGGCTGCGACATAAGATGCTCTATGGTCGCTCCATTCGACAGCTCGATAGTTGGTGGCTCTGGGCTAGCCGGAGAATTCTGACCTTCAAGCATCGATTCGCTTCGTTGAAGATGCGAAGGTATTGGCTCAATATTGGTCAAATCAGGAAGCGAGGAACGACCGGTTTGCTCCGAGATTTCCTCGCTAATGTCATCATCTGGTGGAAAAACCCGAAAAATCTGAAGGCAAGCACTGCACTTCAATAGTGTTCCTGTTTCCGCAAGGTTGGCTTCAGGCACTCCGTTAACCGCTCCGCAATTTGGGCAATCGAAGATCACAGCATAGTGAGTGTAGCACTAACTGTCAGCTCACGGTTCGGCGAAAGCAATTTCTACGAAACTTATGCCTCGCAGAGTTGTACCGCTAGACCAGAAACAACTAAACCCGTACTCAAAGAGCTAATTTGTGTACTGATCTATGAGAGAAATCATCGCATGCTCGGCAACGCCTCGACGCCCTCGAATATTCACAACCAGCTCGGTTTCACCCAGACTTGCGACGACTGCAGCCAAGTAAATCTGAAAAATATGCGCAGCAGGGTGCTTAGCCACTTCCTCGGCTAAAAATTCTCGAAGTGCACTGGCCACATGGGTCTTCTTTTCACCTGATGCTGCTTGAAAACTCACGAATGCTCGATGAACCCGAAGATCAGCTCGAGATGGGTCCAAAGCCGCAGCCCAGGTGAGCCAAAAATCCGCTTCGACCGTACGAGCATGCAAGATCGCTTCAAAAGCTGCCTCTAGCTTTGAGGCGATTTCGATCTGAATCCTTTGCTGCATCGCCTTTGGTGCTTCCTTTGACTGCATAACCGCCTGTCGATATTCGCCACTTTTATTAGTATCCAACAATATCCGACCAGCTTGCTTAGCTAGCGTCGCAACGATTCGCTCATATAATTTTTCTGACTTACTATTTTTTGAGAAAAAATTAACAGCACGTTGAATTTGTTCATCACTCGATGACGGAGTAATTCGAAGAATCTCGTAGAAATTTTTTCCTATTAACGGTTTTGCTTTCTCAATCGATGCATCTTGCCCCGGAGGACGAACGTCTGGTTTATTCACGGGACTAAGCGGAGGATTCGCTTTTGAGTTACTCCGACTTGATTTCAACTTTAGAGGCCGATGTGGCAATGAGACCTGTCGCTCAGGTAACGAGGAAATCTCTCGCGATAAAACCTCCCCAGAAACATCTTCCACCATCCCGGTCAGGGATAAAGTGGTCAATACTACGGCGAGATGATCAACTGGCAGACCGCTTTTGGTCAGTTCATCGATACTCTTGGGCGTAGAGAGAGCTGCAACGACCGATTCGACCTGATCACTCCACTCAAATGCATTGACGCCAATCGGATATGTGTCCAGTCTAACAAATCTGCGACCGCGGGTACGGTTGAGGAAATGCTGGACATGTCTTCGTTCTTTTGAAGAAAGGAGCCCTTCATAAATGATTGGTAATGGCTGTAGAATCGTAATTTCAGCGTCTGGAGAGATTTCTGCACCTTCTTGAAACCGAAAAAACTTATCTCCTACGTCGAAAAGTTTAACCATCTCCGCTCGAGCGCGAATTCTCATACCGCGTTGCAAGGTCCCAGGCAAAACAGAGCTGTTACTACTTAGAACCGCTGATTCAGTTGTTGAAGTACGACTCGCTTGCAGTCGAACGCTTTCCATAATTGCTTGTTCGAGTTCGCCGCGATCCCTCAAGATTTCCGACAGCGAGACGACAAGGCTAGGAAGCATTACGCTAACCGGAACCCCATTTTTAAAAAAAACCTGATTCTTAGCGGATGGGTCGAGTTGAATTTCTAGAAGCCCGGTAAGATTCCCTCGAAGCAAGCCAAGCAACAGATCTGGAAGCGGGTATTCTCCAAAGCGACCTGTATAATCGCCGCCTAGTCGAATGCTTTCGATCTTCGCCATCAAACCGATGGTAGCGCGTTGCTTGACTCAAGGAAACATCGACAAGCAAGTGGCCCACGCTTGGACACAATAATGGTTTCTAGCCGCATTAATGCTGATATTTCACTTATCCTGCTGTACGTTTCTTTCAAGTTTACTAAACTACGACCTATGTTTGATTCCAAACTATCTTCACGCTTGGCACTTTGTGTGATCCTTATCACATCAATGGTCGCCTGTGCTGGACTCGACGATTTCAAGACTGAGGTCACAGATGAGGCAACAATTGATGGCACGTACCTTATGAACACGCCCAGTTCGCTCGATTTTGGCGGGAAATACGATAATCTTCAACTCTCCGCTACACAAGAGTTTCAGGACCAAGGGATTGATCCTGATGACGTGGATGCAATCTACATCACCGGCATTGTCATCGAGGCAATAAACCCAGAAGGCGCACGACTTGATCCGATTATCCGAAGCCTGGACTTCAGCATAAGCGCTCAAGGCCAAGCTGAGAAGCTTATCGGCCGTTCTATTATACCAGACAGCGAACTACGAATCATCGAACTTGGCTCCCCAAGCGCATCTGGTTGTTCCAACGCTCAATATTCTGATGAGATGAACTGTGCTGCAAACGGAGCACAATGGCTCTCTTCTAGTTTCGCTGAGATGGAAAACATCAAGGACTACGCGACAGCCGACTCGATGTCCGTCACTGCAAACGTGGAGTTAAAACAGAAACCTCTCTTTACAACGACTCTTCGTACAACGATAAAGCTTTTGGTAGATATTAACCTCTTCTAATTATGTTGCACACCACTCGAGAAGTTCCCAACAGACGAAGCAACGTTAGCGTCCCTGAGTTACTCGATGGGCTAACGCTAACTCGTCAATCTTTGGAACAGCGAAACGAAGATGGAGCAGTCTCAAATTTGCTTGAGCTCATTTCTAACGCTGAATACTGGCTCTCTTATGAAACGGATAACTTTGATCCCAATCTTATGTACTGTCCTTCGCCTCTTCGAGAGCTAGGAGTAGGCATTACATTGCGCTTCGGCCATTCACTAGAGGGCCTGCTCGCGATTGAAGACATCGAATCGTGCCGGGAAGAAATCATGTCTACACTTCCTCAAGACTTCCAAGAAGGCTTTAAAAGTGGTCTTGATACACTCACACGTGTTGTTCAAATTCGCACCGAGATTTCATCCCTCCAAGAACAAGGCTATCGGCGCTATGAGGAATCAAAGAAATTATCCATTCACGCACTGAGAGCTTCAGGTCGCGCTACAATCAAACTGAATGGGCGACACGTCACGTCTCAAAAAAGCACCTTTCTCGTGGGTGACCGCATCCAAATATCAGCCGTAGATTCGCAAAATCGACCGATAGACCTTCCTGAGGTATCCAATAGGACAGGTTCGCCTATTTTTTCAAAAGACGCTTTGGGCGGAGATTCGAGAGAATGCATTTTCACTATCCCTGGTATTTATCGTGTGAGTGTACCCTCAAGAGCTGAAGGCGGACACAAACTCTTTATCCGATAATCACTCTATTCTGGCTTCTTGAGTTTTTTCTTCTTTGGATAAGCTGGTTCCATCATAGAGATTGTATCTTCATCAATACTAATCAGCCCACGAAACCCTGGATGATTACGGTTGTCATAAAGTTGGTGCGTCCGGAATCTAATCGGCTTTACAGTCACAAAATCGCTTGGATCGAAAACGATCAGCACATCTCTATTAGGTACGCTCACCCCGAGTTCAGTGAGATCAAAGCGCGCGAGCCAGTCCTTTCTTGTTTGTCTATCAAGGAAAAAAGCACCCACATGTTCGACTGCCGAGTAGTCCAAAACCATTAGTTTACCGTCAGAACTTTCGAGCGGGGTCGGTGTACTCGTCTTCACACGTTGAACCAAATTTCGCACGCCTATCTCAAGCCAAAATTCGGCGTCTTTTTTTGAGTCATTCATTTCCTGAATTGACGCATAGCGATAGCCGAGAAGTTCTTCTGGTATACCTAAAAGGACGTATACATCTTCAGCAATTTTCTTACGCCATGGCCGTATTTTATCCCTGACTCGCGCCGAACCAATCGCACCGAGATCTTGAGCATCAACCCAAGAACCACTTTTGATAAATGGTAGCAGCCCTGTTTTCGCAGACGCTAGCGTTTGCTTTCTTGCATCAGCCTCTTTTTGTAAGCGCGCGCGAAAATCTTCTAAGAAAGCTGAGGTTTGTTTTCCTTTCGATTCATAAGTTACGTACTCCGACGCAAGTTCAAGCTCGAAAAACTGATCACCCCTAACGAAGATTGTTGTCATACCTTTACGCTTTATAATTCCAAAGCCCGGGTTTACTTCGGTAAATATCTTTTCTGCTCGACGTTGAAACATTTTGGGATCCAAGTCGCTTTCGCAGCCAACAATAGAAATCGTGAGAAGGAACAAGATAGAGTAACGGAAATTACGTAGCACATAACTATGCTGCCACGTATTAAGGTTCCCACGCCACCATTACTCCTACACCGCCCTCAAACTGTTCACCTTTTTCCAAAAATAGTTCGTACGCAAGCCACGGAAGCCACCAAAGCCGGGTATTCACGTGAAGTCCAAAGGAGCCAATATCATCGCCACTCAAGCCTCGCGAAACAAATGCTGCACGAGCTTCCAACGTTTTTGTAGACCAAATCCTGGTTCGCGATAATTGAGTAACAAGTGCAATCCTTTGGTCCAATTGAGAAACGCGCGAGGTTACACCGTCAGAATACTCAATGGATGCAACGACGTTTTCATATTGAATTTTGAGTTCACTGCCTACAATCATCCGATTTTGAGCAATAGATAGTTCGGACCAATGTTTAGGACGAGACGTCAGATAAATGGGTCCAAAAATACCATCGATAAATCGAGCCCCGGACCACCCCGCAGTAACTTTCGCTGTCACTTCCTTTCTAACGCTAGAACGTGATCGCCAGCGGGTTTTGATAGCAAGTTGGGCTCCCCCACCCCATTCACCGGAACTTCTCAACGCACTGGTTCGTAGGCCAACGTCGAGTTTCCATGAACGAGACTGCAAAGCATTATAATTAGAGAATGCTTCCAGCCCCGTCAAAGTGCTTTCTCGATCAGTCAGTTCGCTCCTTGCAGCGGCTTGGTCGCTTGCGAATGTCATGCCCATTTGAAGCCCCGGAAAAAGCTCTTGCGCTCCCAAAGCGAGCGCAAAAACGTCTGGATTGAAAACATCACTCACTATTGCCTGAACATCGAGGAATCTATTTCTAAAGCGCCCCGCAAACGAAAGCGGCGTTTGTTTTACAGATAAACCAGGCACTCCTGACGCCAGCGCACCTGGAACGAGTCGATCAACTAAGAATCCGCCGCCGGTACTCACATCACCGAGTCGGTCAAATCTAAGTTCCAATTCTGCTCCAGGCAATCCGACCGCTACGGTTCTAATGAAGCGCGCAGCATCTGACCATCGAGAAAACTCGCCAAGCGTTGGCTCTTCATCCCATTCAAATCGAATCGGAGCGGCCAGCGCGAAGGAGATCCCAAGATGGCGCCACACGTATCGTAATTCAGGAGAAAGAGTGAGGCCTATTGCACCACCTTCGGTAATCGTCGCGGCTCGAAATCCCAAGAAGGACGTGTCTCGTAAAGTTAATCTCGGACCAACAGAGACGGAAGTAATATCAGAGATAAGTCGTTTCGTGACCGGTAAATAATCAGAGCCGGAATGCTCTACCAGGTCGGTGGCAATAGCCTGGTCATGCGATGCCGTAGACGTCGAAACCAAGGGATCACTAACACCAAAATCAATATATCTTCGAGCTGTCTTGAAACGTTGAACAAACCAATTTGAATCAATGTTCGTATAAACGACCTTGCCCGAACCACTCGCAGCGTGAATCATCTGCCTATTCCCTAAATATAAGCCCACGTGATTAATGCGCGCTTTACCCGGCTCTTGGCCATAAAATAACAGGTCCCCTGCCTGAATACTCTTCCACGGGACGAAAAGGCCGAACTTAGCCTGCGAACGAGATACACGAGGGATCGCGTAACCTGCTTCGGCGAATACTCGACAGGTAAACCCAGAGCAGTCAAAATATGGCGTGCCTGTTCCGCCCATTTTATAAGGGCGTCCCAGATATTGGACAGCTATCTTCTCGAGCTCTTCAAAACTTTGAACCTTACTCTTTGTATTGACGAGGAGTTCCGGCGGCCTCCAGCTTTCATTTCGCGCAAGGCCGCTCGATAAAGAAAAAATGATTGTTGCGACAGCAAGTTTCACGGAGTTAGTACTATTTTCCCAAACTGCTGACGATTGATCAAACGACGCTGAGCTTCGACAGCATCTTCCAGAAGTAGCACTTGATCTAAAACAGGTTTAAAGTCGCCTTTGTTGGCATTCTGCAAGATGGGAATCATGGCATTGAGTGAGCCCATGGTGTTACCGATAATCGAAAGATGACGAGCAAACAAAAGACGAATATCAATTTCCACTTTAGGCTTAGTAGTGGCCCCGCAGGTTACCAAGCGGCCGCCGATTGCGAGACATTTCAGCGAACCGGGGAACGTTTCACCGCCAGTATGTTCAAAAACAACTTCAACTCCTCTTTTTTCGGTTATTTCCCATACCCTTTTTGAGAAATCTTCTTTTGTGTAATTAATAGGGTGGTCGGCCCCTAACTGTACTGCTTTTTCTAACTTCTCGTCCGATGAAGCTGTTGTAATCACCCTCGCTCCGATAGACTTCGCAATTTGAATCGCCGCAGAGCCGACTCCAGAACCTCCGGCATGAATAAGTACGGTCTCGTTTTTACGCAGATGCCCCTGCTCCACCAGCATTCCCCACGCAGTCGTGTAGACCAACGGTAGACAAGCCGCTTGTTCGAACGAAAGCGAAATCGGTTTGGGAAAAACGTTCTGCCCCGGAACAACGACAAACTCCGCATATCCTCCCGGTATGTGCTCTCCCAGTATTGCGTATTGCTTGCAACGATTGTCTTGACCCCGTTCACATGCGTCGCATGCACCACATGAGGTGCCAGGCCCAATCACCACTTCGTCACCCTCAGTGACGCCTTGGACCTCACTCCCTACCAGGTCGACGATACCAGCGATATCCGAGCCTAAAATATGTGGCAGTTCCAGGTGCAGGCCCGGCCAACCTTTACGAACCCAAATATCCAAATGGTTGAGCGCGACGGCCTTCACGGCAACCCTTACTTCACTCGGTCCCGGAACAGGATCTTCGACCTCCGCGACTTCCAGAGCGTCAAGTTCACCGTGATTTCGAAAAACAACCGCTTTCATTGAGTATATTGAAGCGATTTCCAGATGTTCGTGCAAGCTAACTACGACAAACAGAGTAAACCCCTACATCGGTGCAATCTTCGCTCGCTCCTAAGCACAAGCATTCAAGCATATATGGTAATCCGAGTAATTCTGAGTGAAGTAGACACTCTGTTTATCACCCGGTTAGGAAACTTTTTGCGACCCTCCATTTTCTCTTTGGAGATTTTCGTATCTGCCCTCTATAAGGCCCGGGACATGCGCAAGAAATGGCTCGGGATTGGGTTGATTTTTCTCATTGGTATTTTTGGTTTTCTCACGTCGAATAGAAGCGACGGACAGGCGGTCTATACAGAGAATGTTCGCCTTTCCATCGATATGAGCCAGGCAAGCTATCAGGGTGGTCTAAATGAACTCTTCGTACTGATCGATAATGTCGGCGGTCGGAATCCTTTGCAGAAAGCAAAACAACTAACGAACACGGGAGGCTCGAACTGGGAGCTGACTGTTCCGCTCACAGAGGGAGATTATATCTACGTATTCGTCGCAAATCCTCGGCAGTACATCGATCTCAATGATCCCAACTTGAACCCAGACGACGTGCCCGACGCAAACTTTTTCAACGACCCGAATCCCAGGTTTGATGGATTCGGTGGCCAATTTGGTAAAGACAATCTTTATTTCGTTCGAAATCCACAACGTCCAGAATTTGATAAAGGTTCCGCTTCTCCTCTCCCAGGCGAGCTACTTCGGTCTGGCTCTCTGGTTGTTTCTGCCCGCGTAAACTTGGGTAGTTCGAATACTCCTCTTGATGCATCGACGGTTCGAGTTCGTATGGAAAACAAAGAGCCTTACGGTGTCCTCGAAAGCGGCGTTGTACGACCAACAATCGAGTTTGATAGCGCATCCAACGTGAGCCTCAACAATCAAACGATTTCTGCTTCCTTCGAAAACGTTCCCGAAGGCCTTCACTATGTTCAGTTCGATGTCAGTGATACTAACGGCCTCGCTGCAGACTCACTGCGTATACCTATCTTCATCAACTTGCAGAATGAGCTTCCTACCGCGAATGCTGGACCAACGCGCTTCGGACAGCGCTACCGATGGATTGAATTAGATGGCGGACTCAGCGCTGATCCAGACGAACTTGGGTTTTCAAACTTCTCGTGGAGAAAAATATCGGGACCAGGCCAAATGGAACTTCGAACCATCAGTCAAGAGCCTCGCAATGGAGACGTTAGTCAGCGCCGTTGGGACGGTGTACCAATTACGGACGGCGATGGACACATCGTTGCGGATCAGCTCAATTCCACAAACGCACTACCTCAAGTTCGATTCGACCAAGCTGGAGAGTACGTCATGGGACTCACTGTATCGGATGAATCGAGCGCTGTAAGCCAAGAGGACCAGACCAGAGTATTCGTAGCAAACAACATAAATACGAACTGGAAAGTACTTCTTCATGCAGGAACGAAAAACGGGCAGCTCTATATTACTTCGGCCGCTTCAGAACTTCCTAACGGTGTACCAGTACGATTTGTAGCCGACGCACGAACACCTTTAACACTAAATGCAGAATCGAACGGAATTGATGCCAGCGGTCCTATGCCAGCCGCGGGACATTATTTTGTTCATGCTTACGCTGGTGACTTACAAAATACGGCCAGTCATCCAACGGAAATTATTATCGAAGTCGATGAAAATGGTAACGTAACATCTCGTGATCTAAACTCGACTCCTGAATTTTGGCAAAAAGACTCGGTCATGTATCTTTTGTTCGTTCGCGAATTTGCAGATTCAGATGGTGACGGAGAAGGCGATTTTAGAGGTGCGACTCAGCGAATTCCATGGATGAAGGACCTAGGTATCAACACGATTTGGGTCATGCCTATCGAACCTAGCGGTACCACTCACGGTTACTCAATGGACGCCTTTTTCGCAACACACGAAGACTATGGTGAAGTTGAAGACTTCGAACGTTTTGTAGAAAAAGCCCACGAAGCAGGAATCAAGGTCGTTCTAGACTTCGTGCTCAATCATACTTCTCCCGTTCATCCTTGGTTTGAAGCGGCAAAAGCAAATCCGCAGGCAGCAAGTCGCGACCGCTTTTTGTTCCGGCAAGATGGTTCATATCAGTATTCCTTCGACTTCATCAGTCTACCGGACCTAAATTACAATGACCCCGTTGTCCGAAAGGCAGCGGTCGACCGTGCACGCTTCTGGATGGAGACAGGTATCGACGGGTTTAGATGCGATATCGCGGGATTCACACCAATGAGCTTATGGCGTGGGGTTCGGCGCGAAGTTCTCAAAGCCGACATGAACGGTTTCATGTTAGCTGAGATCATTCCTCCGTCTTCAGACTTCCTCGACCGTCAATTCGATGCCCTGTATGACGCCTGGACCTACTGGGAGATGCGAGACGGATTCGCTGGTAACAAACAATTTTCGAGTTTAGATACGGCACTCAGAGCAGCCGAGCGCTTCGTTCAGGATTCCCCGTCCGCCGTTGTTCGCGAAAAGGTTTCGTCGGAGGACCTCACTTATATTCGTTATCTTGGTAATCAAGACGAAGACCGGTTTTTACATTTGGCCGGTAAATCGAAAGAGCGTCAACGAGTTGCGGCCGCGGTATTACTTACTCTACCGGGCATGCCACTCATTACTTACGGCGACGAAGTTGCATTGGTGGAAGGCAGAGGGAGAATGCGTTTTGGCGGAGAAGATGAAATGCTGGCCCATTACCGTAAATACTTGCGAATTCGTCATGGCAACCCAGGACTAAAGGGACAATCACAAGATAATCCTGGTGGTTCATTGAACAGATACGCTCGAATCAGTTCCGATGGTGACCTGAATGCAGATCAAGTATTCAGCTTCCTCAGGTACGGAGATGGGCAAACCTTTGTCGTTTTAGCGAATCGTAACCAGGCACCTGTCATCGGAACACCCGTTCAATATTATCTTAGTTCAGAAGTTCTTTCCGCTCTGCCGGATGGACCGATTGTCATGACAAATCATGCGAATCCTTCCGACGTTCTCACAGTGACAAAGAGTCAGCTCACCGGTGGGCACACAGCTCGGGTAGGAAGTCATGAAGTGAAAGTATATCAGCTCGCGACTGTTGCTATCCCAGATGCAGATGAAGACGGCATTCTCGACAGTTACGATGTTTGTTTAGGAATTTCGGACAGTGATAATACAGACGCAGATTTTGACAACATCCCGGACCTTTGCGATCACTGCCCAGGCACGGCACCCTACACCGATGTTGGTGTAGATGGCTGCGTTCGTTCAGCGACCATGGCGAAGGCAAAATATCAGCTAGATGGAATCGTCGATGATGAAAGCTATCTCGTCGCTGAATCTAACGGTCTAAAATTATATGCTTCTTTCAACGGACGCCAGCTTTACGTAGCAATGACAAGCGCAGAAATTGGAAAAGACCATATGATTCTGGTCGACGACCAGAACAAAGAAAACCCAAATCTCGTAAGTATCCCTCACGGTAAATCCGGACGTTCAATCGCTCGCTGGGGGCTACTTGATGAAGGCAGAAGCAACAAGACAACATGGTCAGGCCCTTGGGTCGGCTCTCGAGCGGCATCACCCTCTCCTCTTGCAACTGGAGTTCTGGAAACAACGATCAATTTGGTAGAACGATACGGCGATGAAATGCCTTCTAATATTCGGATCGCAGGTCTACAATTTTCCGCTGGCGCCAATGGTACACTGCTTGGACAGGTGCCCACGGCGAGTGTAGCTGGTGCAGACATTACTTCAGATGAATTCTTTTCATTCGAGCTCAAGATGCCCGAGATTAAACCTTATACTCCTGGCGGCACGACCGACGGCGGGATTGTGATTCCGAACCAAGACGCGGGCACGAGCACCGTGTTGGACTCCGATGGTGATTTCGTCGAAGACTCAAGTGATAACTGTCCCAACATTCCTAATGCCTCTCAAAGAGATGAAGACAAGGACGGCCGCGGAGATGTCTGCGATTCATGCCCATTGACTCCAAGCGGAGAAGCCATCGACTCTAGAGGTTGCTCCGCAGCATCGGGAGAAATCCCGATTCCCGTACCAGAACAAATTGTCGACTCAACCGAGCAAACAGGCTGTAGCTGTTCAACGTCACACCCAAATAAGGGGCAAAACACATATTGGGCATGGCTATTAGCCGCTTTTGGCTTGTTTCGCTTGACCCGAGCCAACGCCTTTCGCAGGAGGAAATCATGATCTCGCGGAGAAACACTTGTATCTTTATGCTCGTCGCAGCCATGGGTTGCGGAGACGTAAGCCCGACCGAACTCCCCTCGAACCAACGAGTCGTGAACGTAGAGATTGATCCAGCAGACGCAACAAAGCTTTCTCTTCGTCCGGTCGCTCTGCAGCTCGCAGCTGTGGCGGTTGATGCTCGACTTGATTCACCCGTTCTTGATTTCCGAGCCTCTAGAGCTGTAAGCCCTGGAGCCAATGCTGGCGCACCCGTTCGCATGTCCGTCGCCTTAGAAATGGACCGTAGCTACTTGTTGTATCTCCAAGTTCCAGTGGATGGGCGAGTCGGAATCGGACGTATGGTAGGCCGCTTACTTTTCCCAACTGGACAGGGAAGCTCTCGAACAAGCGTCTTGAACGGCCGAGCAACGGGAATTAGCGCGGCTCTCTCAGATTTAGACCTGGGCCTTCTAACACTGACCTCGGGACGAAGTGATACCGACGACAGTAGTCGCGACCTCGTCATTGAAGTTGGCGAAGATACAAGCATAAATCCATTATCAGCAAACGATAGCGACGCGGATGGGACCCCTGATTTCGACGACGCCGATGACGATAACGACTTTATTCCAGACGATGTTGATGACGACGCAAATGGAGATGATATTCCAGACAGCCAACAATCGTACGAAGCACTTCTAAAGTTTGACTCCGATGGGGACCAGGTTCCCGACCTATTCCAGCCCTAGACACCCGTCATACTTTTCGTTAGCTTCCTGGTTGCGAAGCATGCTTATAGATAATCCATCATCTTTATCCACGATTTCTTTTGCCGGTATATTCTGCTTTAGCCTGTGCATTGGCTGCGCAGGAACAGTTGCGCACCAGCCTCCGCCAAACTGGTTTACGACCCCACCGACCGAAAGAGGAACTCTTTTGTTCGTTGGCGACGCCACCCAACAAACCGATGCTGAAACCGCGAGAGACCTGGCTGTTCAAAAAGCACTTTTTCAGCTCTCACTAAAGGTTGGAGCCAAAATTGAATCACGTTTTGACTCCAAGGAGGCAGAAACAAATGGGCAAGGAACGCAATCTGTTTCTCTAGAAATGTCTATTGCTGGCGAAGAATTGACAGCACGTGGCGTTACAATTCGAAAAACAGTCACACAACCGCAAGATGACACCTACGACGCATACGTACTGATTGCATGGCCAGAAAAAGAGTATCAAGCCATCGTAAGGACTCAGCAGAATCGAGCGGAAAAAGCATTGCGTGATTACCTTGCAGCAAAAGACGCGATGACTGCCAAAAATATTTCGGAAGCAATCCGCCTCGCTGAGAACGCAGGACTAGCCGTTCCAGCAGTTCCACTTCGGCTTTCGCATCCGGATATCCCGGATACAACAGTACTTAGGCAATCACTCAAGGAGTTGGCCGCACAAGCAAGACAACTCGCCAAAGAGAAAGCTGGCGTTTGCGCGATGGAAGTGGTTTGCGAACGTGACGGACAAACGAAGAAATGCGCGAATTCTCGCTATGTGGCTCTGAGCCGCGCCATTACTGAGGCTGGCAAAAAGGTTTCCTCACAACGTCTTGGAGCAAACTTGGCGCGCATGATTCTTGATGCTAACTCTCCGACTCTGAGTGCAGAAGCCAAAGGCTCTGGATGTCTGGTTGCTGTCGGTTTTCACTCTGAGCATAGAGCGAAATCTGGACCCTTTATTTTTATAAATTATTCGGCTCGCGTCGCCGTCTATGATGTGGAATCGGGACGAATTACCCATAGTTTTGAGGTACCTCCCACCAAGGTAGGCCACGTCAAATACGAAGGAGCGATGAAAAAAGGATTTGACGCTGCGCAAACAAAAATTGCCACGTTTTTATCTAATCAGCTAAAAGGAACACCATAATGAACCCACGAAATCTCATTGCGACTATTGCACTCATTATCGTCAGCACCTTCAACACAGTGAGTACCGTTGATGCAAAGCCAATGAAGGAACTCAAAAAAACTAAGGAACTCAAAAAACTAGTCGCCCCAGCATTCAAATTGAGAACACTCGACGGGGTATTAGTCCGCCTCGATGAAATCGCCTATCGTGGCAAAGAGAAATCATGGGCCAAAAAGCAACCTGTACTATTGGACTTCTTCCGAACAGATTGCAGCCCCTGCATAAAAGCACTACCTGAGCTCATCGCTATCAGCGAACAATACACGAACCAAGGCCTGAGAGTGATCGTTGTGGCCCTGCTCGAAGAGGAAAATGGAAAACAGAAACTCAGTAATTTCCTACAGAAAAACCCTTTACCTTTCACCGTAGTTGTTGATAGCAATGAGCATTACAGCAAGAAGTACCTCGGCGAATCTATCAAGCTGCCTTCAAGTTTCTTCGTCGATAAGACAGGTTATATCGTCAAGTCGAAGCAAGGCGGCGGGGGTTCTATGCGTGATTACTTCAGTTCAGAACTGACGCGTCTGCCAACGGCTCCATAAAATCATAGCCGTTGTCGGCCGACCAGCTACCCTCAAATACATAGCACATCTAAGGGAGCTTACCTCGGGCATTCCTCGTACAAGGGTTGACTAAAACGGAGCTAATGGTCGTCTATAAGGCGTGAACTCCTTGCAGCAACTCGGGGCTTTATTCCTCACAACTTCCCTTCTGTCGTCGAGCTCAATCGTACAAGCCCAAAACCTCCCACCGGAGCTAAAGCGCTCCAAACGGAACTCTATAGATGCATCGCTACCAGAGGTTCTCCGGCCTGTCGTCGAGAAGGCGGCTCAAGCAGAGCTCGATAAAAAGCGAGGAACAGGTAATGCGCTGCAAATACTCCGAGCTGAAAGAGAGAAGTACCAAGATTCGCCAACAACCCTAACCAGCCTAGAGCTTCGAATCGCTGCGACAGTCTTGCGAGCACGCTTCCTACAAAATAAAAAGGCCGAGGCTTCAGCTCGAACTCAACACGCGCTATCAACGTTTGCACGTTTAGATCTTACCGAACCAGGCCTTCCGGGCTGGCTCAACAAGACCTTCAAACAGTTCCCGGCAGTCCGAAGAAAAGCTACAGGCCGCAAGAACCCGGTCAGAGTAGCGATTCTAGGAAGAGGCACAGGTATCAATAAAGATAAAATCTACAAACAACTGAAAAGCATGTTTCGACCACTGGGGATTGAGTTGCAAAAGACCTCCGTCAAAAAGGCGAAATACCTGATTAGCCTTGCATCCGATGAGGTCCGTTCGCCGAACACCAAAGGTACGGTTGTTCGGGTAATGCTCAGAATTAATGCTAGGGAGAAAACCTCTCAGCCATGGCGTCAATCCTATTATCGAACCTCAAAAGCCAAAAAACTGGAAGATGCACTGACCGAAAACATTACCTGGCTACTTAAAATAGGAGGCCGTGACCTTCTATTCGATTGGCTCCGTGTACACGGGTTATCAGACACCTACTTTAGTCTCGATCGTGAAGGTAAAGGGAAGAAACAAGAACACAGGCACGACCATTCCAAGCACCGTGGTCACAACCATGGGCATGGTCATTCAAAGCATCGAGGCCACAACCACGGCAAAGACCATTCAAAGCATCGAGGCCACAACCACGGGCATAAGCACTGATTTTGTGAGGATTTAGGAAAAGATATGGAGTGTGCACCGCTATCGGATTCGATAGCGGTGGCGGTCAAGCAATTATCGCTCTAGAGCGACTAAGAGGCGTTTGAGGTCTTCGTTGACCTTCACGTAAGTTGAAGATCCTGCCTCATCCTCAAGCTGCTGCTTGATATCGGGTACCGCTTCTTTCGAGCCGAAATCCCAAAAGGCGAAAATCGCAGCAGAACGCACATAAGTGTTTTTGTCGCGGAGGGCTTTTTTGAGCGCGCCTAAGCTCGAAGGATCCTTCTTTCGCTTCAGCTCCCAAGCTGCTTTTTCACGAACAAGCTCGCTCTTGTCTTCGAGCTTCTTAACCCAGCAACCGGTGTCTTCGCCGCATTCCTTCGCAGCAGCAACGCGTATCATACGTTCACCAATGTATTTTTTCATTTCCTCATGTTCCATTCCATCATGAGCGGCTTTGTAAGCATCGTAGTGAGCTGCTCCCGCAAGATTGGAGGCATGATCAGTAGCTGCTTTAATTGCACCGAACATCGCCGCTTTATCTTTCGCGCACGCTTCTTTGCTCGCATAGCCAAGTTTTACGCAAGTCGTTATGAAGTGTTTCGCGGTCATCGCCTTAATCATACTTGGAACCACTGAACGGTCTCCCAATTGATTCAGAGCAGACATGATTGGGTCACGCTGTGATGCGTCAAGGGAAAGCATGTCTTTCTTCAAGACGGGAACGGCTCGAGAATCTCCTAATGCACCCAGCGGTGCTGAAGAATAAACCAAAAGAACCGGGTCAGGTTTCTCTGACGCCGACTTGAATGCCTCGAGAAGTGGCTTTACAGCACGTTTATCTCTGAGGTCGCCAAGAACAAATCCACATTTGGCTTTTACAGCTGTCACAGGAAGTCCGCCACGGGTCTTGAAGTAGTTGTTCACTGCTTCATTCTTTCCGTCCATCGTCTCAAGTAGCTTGTTCGAAACGCCTGGTCCGAGTTGAAAAAGTGCGAAAGAAGCTTCGCGATAGAATGAGACACCCAGGTATTCCACAAACATCATTTGGACCAGCGTGTCCGTGGCAGAAAGATCACCAATATCGCCAAGAGCGATGACGGCGTTTTTCCGCATGAACTTGTTCTCGTGTTTTAGAGCAACATTTGAGATGCCCTTGACCGCATCAACACACTTTATGCGGCCAAGCGAACGAATGGCCTTGAGTACCGCATAGTCGTAGCGGCTTCTTTCCATCAACTGAAGAAGCTTTCCGCAAGCTTGTTTATCGTTGAAGATACCTAAAGCTTCCGCAACTTCTTCGTTTGTTCTGTTCGTATTTTTGTCAATTGGGTCAGAACTGGTTCCTGCTTCTAAATCAACGGCCTCAACGAGCGCAGATACAACAGATGGATCACCAATTTTCACAAGCGCTTTCACCGCCTCGGAACGATGCATATCGTTCGGAGTCGAAGTTTCTTCCGCCGCGAGAATCTTCAGCAGACCAGGCACCGCGGCCTTTTCTTTTTTGTCTCCAACCACGCTGACAGCGTGCTCGCAGTGCTTCCTCTCTTTCTCGCCTTGTTTTAATCGATACGAGAAAGCGCATTTCTCGGACTGTTCGTTTAGCATCGCTGCGCATTTCACAGCGTCATCCTTACAGTCGGAAATACCCGAACATCCTGTCGCCAATAAGGCGCCCAGGATCGCACTTCCGAGAATCAAATTTTTTCGATACATCTCAGTTGCTCCCTTTGCCAGGCTTCGATTTCACCGAACAGGTGTTATTGAAAGAGTTCGGTGACTTAGCCAAGTCCTGTAGACACCCGCTACGACACAGTGTCAAGTCCACGCCCGTAGTTCAGTGAACTGAGAACTATGACGAGGTAAATAGAGAGATGAAAGATGTGTTCTAATACCTGACATTCGATGCTTGAATGTTGATCTCCCGATGCTTTCATTTCGTTAGGAACTTGCGACCAGGTGCGTCAAAGTCCTAATAATCGTCAAATATTAGCCGATCAGGTGTTGACCAAAAGTCTGCCTTGGCGAAAGGAGACACTTACCGCAACATGAGAAACATGTATGGTTATAAAGGAGTCGAAAGACGTGGCAAATAGTGTACCAGGACCTCATACCGCGGAGACAGAATGGGACTCGAAGTTCTTTCGGGACACGATGGCTCTCATCTCTAAAACCTCCGAAAAAATGAATTTGGATCCAAACATTCACAAGCGTTTGCTCACGCCCGACCGTGCGTTAATTGTAACCGTTCCGGTTCGGATGGATGATGGCAGTGTTCAGAACTTTACCGGATACCGCGTTCAACACAACAATACACGCGGCCCCTGTAAAGGCGGTATTCGCTATCACGAAGGGGTAAACCTCGGTGAAGTTTCAGCCCTTGCTGCCTTGATGACATTCAAGACAGCTGTCGCCGGATTACCTCTTGGCGGAGCAAAAGGTGGAATCCGCGTCGACCCCAGACCCTTATCACGAACCGAAGCTCAGCGTTTGACGCGACGATACACAGTCGAAATCATCAACTTCATCGGCCCAGAGTCCGATATCCCAGCGCCTGATATGGGTACAAACAGTCAAACTATGGCTTGGATCATGGACACTTACTCACAAATGAAAGGCTACGCGATTCCATCGGTAGTCACAGGCAAACCCATTGAGGTTGGCGGTTCGCGAGGTCGGAAGGAAGCGACTGGACGAGGTGTAGCGTACACTATTGCTCAAGCCGTTGAGTACCTCAAGCTGGGCTCGCTAGAAGGGAAAACAGTTGCGATTCAAGGCTTCGGTAACGTCGGCATGTTTGCCGCACGCAAATTAGAACGGATGGGCTGCAAAATTGTCGCGGTCTCTGACGTGACCGGCGGTATCCACAGCCCTGATGGTTTAGATATCGGTCACGTTCGTAAATATGTTGGCATTCGGAAGGTTCTCGAAGGCTATCCGCGGGCGGAGGCTATCACAAACGAAGAACTTCTCACCCTTGATGTAGATATACTCGTTCCCGCAGCGCTTGGAGGCGTCATCGACGACAAGATTGCAGGGCAATTAAAATGCCGGATCTTAGCCGAAGGGGCCAACGGTCCCGTCACCGCTGAAGGCAACGAGGTTCTACGCAACCGACAAGATGAGATATTTGTAATTCCCGATGTATTAGCGAACGCAGGAGGCGTTACGGTATCCTATTTCGAGTGGGTACAAGGTCTGCAATCATTCTTCTGGACCTCCAAGGAGATCAACCAGCGTCTTAACCAAATCATGTCTGATGCTTTCCGAGAGTGCGTTAAGTTTAAGACAAAATTCAACACGGATATGCGCACTGCATCCTTGATGTTAGGTATTCATCGTGTATCAGAGGCAATGTTGTCACGAGGCCTCTTTCCATAGACCGACTTTAGCGATTTATGATAAGTCCGGGCTATGAGTAGTCAGTTCATTGGTAATCCTGCCATTATCGTTTTTTCCACGGCTCTTTTGAGCGTCTTTGGGTGCCAAAAGAAAGACAACAAACAACCAACTTCGGCGCCAGTAAAAGCGAATACGAAGCCAAACCCAGCATCAAATACCGCAAACAGTGAGAACACTGGCACTCAGCCTGTAGCTGTCGCCCCTGCCGCCAAAGAAGTAGAGAAAGGCAAATCTCATTACATGCGCGCTTGTGCCGCATGCCACGGTCTCGACGGTAGCGGAGCGCAAATGCGTACGATGCTTCCAAAAATAGGAAACCTCACCCTAGCCTCTACCCACGCAAGACACACTGATAGCGAAATGGGCAACCTCATCAAGAAGGGACGAGGTAGAATGCCCGCTTTGGGTAAGAGCCTGACTGAGCACCAAATTACTCAAATTGTTGCTTATGTCCGAACCCTCAAGAAAACGGAGTAACAGGGAAAAAATGACGAAAGACGTACGAATGAAAGGTTTTCAGGACCGAACCCACCTTGCCGATGTCCACTCGCTTATTGAACAGCGCATTCACTCCTTAGGGCGAGAACGTGTTCCCTTTCATCAAGCCATTGGTCGAGTTCTAGCAGAAAATTTGGTGGCAACTGAGAATGTGCCACCACATGCAAAATCTGCAATGGACGGCTATGCCGTTCGAGCAGAAGACACTCCTGGCGATTTACAGATCGTAGGTCAGCTTATGGCTAATGACCGCTACCAAAACGCTCTCAATGCCCGGGAAGCAGTTCGAATCATGACTGGGGCGAAAGTTCCTGATGGTGCAGATGCGGTGGTGATGGTCGAGCGCACCGAAACTAAGGAACAAATTGTAACGATAAAGCACGATGCTCACCCAGGTGAGCATGTCCTGGCGATTGGAGAAGACCTAACAAAAGGAGAGCCCGTCCTTCGAATCGGTCGGACCCTCAGACCACAAGATATTTCAATGCTCGTCCGCCTCAACGCACTCGAGGTCGAAGTTTTTCGGCGGCCTAGAATACGCATTATACCCACTGGAACGGAGCTAACACGAATTGGAGCAAGTGACTCTCATCGCAAAGTCGTAGAGTCCAACTCCTACATGTTGGAATGTCTCGCGCAAAGAGATGGTGCCGAAATTACAATGCATCCCATCGTCCGCGACGATGTCGGCTTACTCAAAGCAGCTATCGAAAGCCCAGGAGCAGACCTGCTCGTCATGACCGGTGGCTCAAGCGTCGGGCAAGAAGACTTAGGTCCTGTCGTCGTGCGTGAAATTGGCGAATTACCCGTTCATGGGATGCATATGAAGCCCGGTTCACCGACGGGCTTTGGCTTCGTCAACGGCACACCCATTGTGTTAGCCCCTGGTTATCCTGTTGCGACTTTAGTTGCTTGGGACATGGTCGTTCGACCAATCGTCCAAAAGATGCAATCTGCGAAAGTACGCATTCCGTATGCAACCACGTCTGGTGTACTGACGAAGGCTCATAAGAAACCAGCTAATCGAGTCGAGTTACAGCGCGTAACAATCGAAGATGGAAAAGTCACCATTCTAAAAGGCGGAGCTGCGTTGCTTTCGACCGCAACCAAAGCTGATGGATTTGTCGTATTTGACTCAGGCGTTGAAGAAATTCCAGCAGAAAAAGATGTAACAGTCTACCTTTATGACTAAACGTTTTAGGTATTGGAATGTTCGCGAAGTCAAACATACTCGATGCTGTAGAATTCATTTGGTCTCGATGTCCGAGACGAGTCAGGCACTCTATCTTGCGAAGAGTTCAGACAAAGTTTTTGATTGGCACGCTAGGGATCATTAGTAACCAACAGGGACAAGTTTTGTTGCTAGAACATCGCTTCCGAATCACTCCTCCCTGGGGGTTACCAGGTGGATTTCTGCAAAGAAATGAGGATCCGAGCGTAGGCCTCGCACGCGAACTCTATGAAGAAACAGGTCTGCACTGTACGATAAATCCTAATTTGTACGAGATGGAATTCGACAAAGATGTCAGCCATGCAACCCTCATTTTTTGTGGCAACACACGAGGAACACACTTAAAACTGAGCTCAGAGATAAAAAGCGGAGGCTTTTTTGGGGTGACGGACCTCCCGCAAGATCTATATGAGCCTCACCGGCTCCTCCTCGAACGGTGGTTTGCCTCGGGGACATTCAAGTGATTGCCAAAAATTGCTTCGGAACATAGAAACATAGTTGTGAAATTTATTACCAAATCTAGAGGTCCACTGTTTCTCGCTATCGTACTGTTTATGAGTGTCGAAGTCCTTCCCGCAATCGGACAAGACGGCGATACAGAGACAATAGACATTGATTTTGGCTCTACACGAATTGGAGGCGAAGGTCTTACAGCAGCAGAGAGAAGAGCTTCAGCCTACGACCCGGATGACGACGAGCTCCCAACCGAAGATAACATTCCGAAAATTGGCAGCCCAAAGCGGCTTCCTCATCTGCACGTTCTTGCTAAACGCTATACAACGGGAGGCATGTGGCCTGAAGCCTGTGCACGGTACGACCAAATCGTAGACGAAAGTGGAGAAGAAGGTGTTGCCACGCACCCAGATGGCCAGAAACTCGCAGGAAAAAGCTTCCTGAAATGTGCAGAAAAAGAAGCGGTGATTGGAAAGCACGAAGCAGCGGAAAGATTGCTTAAAAAGAGTATTAAGTTCTTCGGTAAATCTGATTACCGACACGACACAGTGCGCAACAATATGCTCCTAGAATCTTACCGAAAGAAATTGCGTAATCGCGACCTCGAGGGCGCTTTAGCCTTGTACAAAGAGTATCAATCGAAACGTGAAGATGAGGACGAACGTATTTGGTTCGGTGAACAATTGAGCAAACTTGCGGAAGATGCATACAAACAAAAAGACAAGGAAATGATGAAGCAATATATTTCCTACGCCGATCAGATTGCTCCACGGAACCCAGACCTACGCCGGCTAAAAGACCGTTTGGAGACAGAGGAAAAAGCGATTCCAATGGCTATTGCAGGTGGTGTCATTTGCGTTCTTTTGGTCGCCTTTTTATCTTGGTTTGGACGCTGGAGAGGCCGTCGAAGAATCGAGTCCGCGAGTGGCGGTCAACTTGGCAAGAAAAATAAATATCTCGTAGATGACGACTAAGTTTAAAATCCTGCATGGGAAAAAGTGGCGCGTTTTTCCAGCCTTGAAGCTTTTAATTGGCTTCATATTATTCTTTATTACCGGTTGTAATTCTGCAACTATCATTGAGTTCCCGGCTCAAACCTTATCTGGTTACGCCTTCGTCGTTTATTCTGATGACGACTCTCCGGTCGACATAAGTCCCGTTCGAAATGCGCAGTATTATGCGAAACTCGTCATCTCTGCACAAAGCGATCTTGATTACGATTCCATCGATTTATATACACTCGACCCGAACAAACTCTTTGTACTCGCGAATACAGAGTGTCAAATGGCAGACTCGGCCAAAAGCCGTATCTCATGTCTACAAGCAGTGGCAAGTTGCGAAGGAAGAGCTGATTGCTGGCAAGCATCAGCAGCTTCGGAGGGATGTGGTGACCGAATCCAACTGAATATTAAGAACACTATACTGGAGTATTTTCGCGAGTCAGGTGGGATTTTTGTACCACAGAGTCCACAATCACCAGGACAGAGCGACCTAGTCATTTGTGGTCCAGTTGCGAACCCGGACTGCCCTTACAGAACACCAAGTTATGTAGTCACCAAAGATGGCTTTTTTCATTGCAATGCTGAGTCAACACAACAAAGCTGTAACCTATCTTTAGATTTCAGTGACTGCGGAATTGATGCTGTCGCAGGGCTTCTTGACGAAACTGGTCAATTTGAACCTGACTCAGATAAATTAGGACGTTGTACAATCCAAGAAGCATCCAATGATAACGTGTCATCCTTAGGACCTGCAGACTTTTCTATCCTTTGTCCGGAGGAACGATACGAGGTGACTTACACAGATAATATCCTAGGGGCAAAACTTTGCCCCTATCTCGGTCCGAGCACTTTTGACAATGACTCGAACATTGGTAGCGAAATAACCGGTCTCGCCAATTATGGTGATACTCATACTGTCATGGTTGGATCAGGGGAAAATCAGTGCGCCTACTATGGATACTATTGCTCATTACGAGATAGTTTATGCATCGACTGTTGTTATGACGCCTGCAACGCTTACTTGATGACTCGTTGTGTTGACCGAGACGATCAAAAAACCTGTGCTGAATCACCACGAGCTGAATGTATCGAACAATGTCGAAAATGTTGTTCAGACAGCAGCGTTTGTACACGCTCGTATCGAGAAGGACACTCCGCCGTGGTTATTGACCCAGCCAAGCCGTACGCATTCAAGTCCCGAATCAAGCTCGAACCAGTCGGCCAAATCTATGAAGCACTGCACCAAGGTCAAGCCATTGCAAAACTGAACTCTTCACCTGACTCTCATCAATTTATTGCAGGACTCAGTAATACTGCCGTGTTCTTCGAGGTAAGAAATAGCACAGAGCTTGTCAAAGCCGAGCAGAGTATTGAGACTAGTTTCAAAATTCAAGGGCTTTATCACAGCAACCAAAGGACGTATCTGACTGGCTCTCTCACCTCTTCAACTGCTGCCATCCTGATTATTGATTATGCAAATATAGCTGAACCTTCACAGAATTACTCGACGAAGCAATTCGAATTCCCATCGATTCAGCAAATCGAACATCTGGCACTCACAGATTCAAAAGTATTCTTCTCAGGTTCACGCTTTGAAAATGGTAGATACGTATCGAGAATACTGTCACTTGATCAGTCGACCATGCAAAAAATCACGGAAATTGAAATTCCAGGTCGAGTAAGCGTCTTAGAGTTTCTCAACCAATCTCTGATTGTTTCAAGCTTTGACGAGACCAAGCAACAGGAAACGTTCTACTTCTATGGCCAAGACTTTTCTTATAATGGGCAAGCTTCGTTACAAATGCTCCGAGGCTTGTCGGTAAAAGATAGCCTGGTCGACGCAGATGCCGGTCGTATTTACCTTGGGCTGAAAATATCAAACGTCACTGGCTCTTTAGGGAGCGGAGCTTTGAGTATTTTAGAAAAGACAGCTGGCGGATATAGAGTCCTACCTCCGCTTTTTGTCACCAGTACTGGAGTTATTGATCTTCTTAATAAAAGTCATGATGGCGCAATACTTTACTCTATCTCTCGAACCAAAAACTGGATCATGCCGTTTAAGGTATTCGGAGATAATTAGCGCCATCCGTCTAGCTTGACGCGCACTGTTTCTGACAATCTCTTTCGATTACGTCAGCGGACACCGCGCGAGCCATAGACTCTGTCTTACAAGACTCGATACAATTCACTGAAGTACTCTGATTCGCAGATGGTTGAGAAGCAGGTTCAGAAGCCGGCTGCGACGCTGGTTGAGATGAAGGTGCCTTATGAGTACCACCGGTAGTAGCGCAAGCAGCCAAAGCGAAAGTAATGCAGCAAAGTAACTTTTTCATACGGCCGAACTCTAATTCGAACCCGCCTTTTGCACAAGTCAGACCTCTTTCTCAAATCGCGAAATCGCTAATCTAAGCATCTCAGACTCTACGTTCCCACCACTAAGGAGTACACCCACACGCCCATTACCGTCTCTCATGGCAGCAGCCAAAGACGCGGCTCCTGAAGGCTCCAACACAATGCGAAGATGAGAGCAGGCCCAACCCATGGTCCAAAGCATTTCGTCATCAGAGACGAGCTCAACACCATCCAAGGACGATTTGAGTATCGGCCAAGTAAATTCGCCTGGAATCCGAACTCGCAAACCATCAGCAATCGTTTGCGGAGGAGGGACACTGACGCGATCTCCTTTTGCGAAACTAAGGTACGTGTCGTTCGCGGCTTCCGGCTCGACACCAACTAATTTCGTTTTTGGACTCACTTGCTGAAGCACTGTCGCACATCCTGCCATCAATCCACCGCCACTCACGGGAGCATAAAAACTATCCAGCTCGGGTGCATCTTCATATAATTCGAGCGCTGCGGTCCCCTGGCCTGCCGCCACAAGCGGATGATCGTAAGGAGGTATGGGTATTAATCCTTCATCGTTTGCCAGTTTATCTGCGAGTTTTTTTCTTTCTTCGCTATCTGGGCCCACTGTAATCACATTCGCTCCAGCAGCTTCAGTCCGACGTTTTTTGAGCGGTGGTGCATTCGACGGCATCACGATACTCGCATGTATCCCTAGGGATTTTGCAGCGAGAGCCACCGCCTGTGCGTGATTTCCGGAGGAATGGGCGACGACACCGGGGCAATCCTTAGGAAGGGTCCGCATCATGTTAAATGCGCCCCGGATTTTGAATGCTCCAATTGGCTGTAAATTTTCTGCCTTGAGAAACAGTTCTAAATCTTCATGGAGACGATATCGAATCGTCGGCGTCCTCACGACGTCATGTTGAATTCGAAGCGCAGCTTCCCCAATCATCGCAAAATCGAGGTGGTTTGTCATAATATCCTTTCCGGAGGTTGAGTTTGCGTACCCATTGTCGCGACCCTCGTTGCCCCATATGCGTCTACCATAATCACTTTTCCTCTTCTCATTCGTACTACTCGAAATGCCCAAGAGCCCACAGAAAATGTAGCGCCGGTGCGTAAACGCCCCGGCAAGAGATCAGCCGTAATGTCGTTCATATCTAAACGACCGTCTAAGTCAGCATCAGGCTTCTGCTCAAGGGTGACCGCAAGTTTGTTTTGCACATCGTGCCACATAGCCCCGCCGCCGATTCTCCACCACTCATGACCTTTATGTTCAATTGCGTCGGGAGCCCTATCGAATTCATCGTCGATTTCTCCCATCAACTCCTCAATCACATCTTCAAGGGTTACAATACCAATCACATTCTCTTTTTCATCTACGACGATGGCCATATGCTCATGATTCGTCGAAAACAATTGAATCAGGTCTGACACGTCTATAGATGATTTCGCATAAAGTGGAGCACGAAGTGCCTCACCAATAATTCGATTGAGACCTTCTTCTTCCAAATCTTCAGGCTCATCTGCAATGCGCCATAAAATTTCTTTCATATTTACGAGGCCGATGACATCAGACAAATCTGTCCGACAAACGGGGAGCCTCGAATGGAGAGAGCGCCTGGCCTTTACCATATTGGCGTCGGGATCCTCAGCGAGAGAAAGGTACACAATATCCTCTTTATGAATCATTATATTTCTAATCGGAACTCTAGGAAGCTGTGAGGCCGCTTCAATTATCATGAGCTCTTCGCGACCAAGTACCTTTGCCGACGCCGCCAATCTTGCCATCGCTCGTAGGTCATCAAGAGAGACAACTGCTTTACGATTGGAAGACATACCTAAGCTTCGAGTGACAGCTCCCGTAAGTTCGGTGACAGGCCTGAGAAATTTCATAAGCCAATGCAACGGCTGTGCCACGAGAAGAGCCGAGCTTTCAGCATATTTAACACCAATCGACTTCGGAATAATTTCAGAGAAAAGAAGCACACTGCACGTGAGAAAAACACTAAAGAGCAGCATTGAGCTATCGCCAAAAGTCTCCCGAAACTCCGCCGCAGCTATCGCTGCCCCGCCCGTGTTTGAAATAGTATTCAAAATAAGAATCGCAGCGATCGGACGCTCCAGGTTGTTTTTCATAGAACGCAAAAGCCGTCCGGCTTTGCTTTGTGAAGCCAGTGTCTCTGCGCGAGCTCGACCAAGACTTAACAGCGAGGCCTCTGACAAAGAGCAGAAAAAGGATGTTATCAATACAGCAATAATTGCGAGGGCAAGGAGCATTTTATGACTTAGGGGATAGGCTAGCGTCGAAGACTGCGAAGAGCAACGGATACTCTACGAGAATTAACGTTTTCTCCTGAGGAGAACCCCATTCTACTTTGATGAAAATGAATAATTACCTGTATCTAAGCCATAGTACGATAATACTGGGATTTCTCATTCGCTCGTCGTAAACTTCAGCTCGTGACCGCTCACGCAATCGAAGACCTTGCCGAAGAAATCAGGCGACATAGAGATTTGTACTATAACTCAACTCCGACCATCTCAGACACGGAATTCGACGAACTTGAGGATCGGCTAAGAAAGCTCGACCCCACCCACCCTGTTCTAGCAGAAATTGGAGCACCGACCTCGAAACGTTCACCCGCGCAACCCGTACCGGGAGGGAGACCACAATCTCTCGAGTGGCTCCAAGAGACCAGCACACGTTTCTACGCCGGTGACATAACGGTGAACAAGCAAACCGAAAAAGACTATGCCTACACCTACGCCAGCTACAGTGACCAAGACCCCCTCGCCCCTGAACTCAAGTTTGTAGTACCACCCGCCGGTCAATGGGGGCGAGACTGGCCGAAACAAGAACACGTCATCGCCATGGGTTCACTCAATAAAGTAAACGAGGCGCAAGAACTGAGAGCCTGGGTGAATCGATGTGATGAACTAACAGACGAAAACGTTGTCAGCATAGGTCACGATCTGGCACTTACGGAGAAACTCGACGGCATTTCGCTCGCTTTGGTTTACGAAGACGGCAAATTAGACCGAGCAATCACTCGCGGCGACGGTAAGGTGGGAGAGAGGATCACATCGAACGTGATGCGTATGCAGGGCGTACCTTCTGAAATTGCTCTGAAAGGAACCGTATCTGTGCGGGGAGAAATAATTCTGCGCAAAAGCGACGAAAGAGAGCTCACTCTTTTGAGGCAAGAAACAGATAAAACCTTCAAATCGGAAAGTTTACGAAACACCGCTGCCGGTGCTGCACGTTCAAAAAACCCACATATGTTACCGGGCTGCGCATTTCTAACGGCTCTTTTTTATGATCTAAGTACGAATGTTCCTCTCAAAAACGAGGAAGATAAATTTTCAGCGATTAGAGAACTAGGATTTACTACGCCATTTTTTTTTCAGGGAAATATCGACGATGTTCTCACTCAATACCGCATCTACGAAGAAGAAAAGCGTGCAAGTTTAGATTACGAAATTGACGGACTTGTCATTCGCGCCAACGATATTTCCTTACAAAACACTTTAGGAAGTCTTAACAACCGCCCACGTGCCGCTGTTGCTTTCAAATTTGGTAACGAGATGGGAGTAACAAAACTCATCGATATTGAATGGCAAACCGGTGACTCCGGGCGAGTCACTCCGGTCGCAGAGGTAAAACCTATTCGCTTAGCTGGGGCAACCATTAGGCATGCAAGCTTACATAACCTTGCAAACATCAAAAAACTGGACGTCGCAATCGGCGATGATGTCGTTATCTCGAGGCGAAACGATGTCATCCCGTATATTGAGAAAGTCGAAAAGAAAGGGCCTAATATTTTTTCACCACCGAAAATATGCAGCCAATGTGGAGATTCAATTCACTTAGAGAGCGAATATCTTTACTGCCGAAATCCTAAATGCTCTGCTATTTTACAAGGCCGATTAAAAACCTGGATTAACACTTTAGACTTTCAAGGCTGGGGTGAAGAACGAATCAAACTGATTTTTGAACACGGCCTCGCCTCCGAACCCGCTGATTTATACAAGCTGAGCATTGATAAACTTGAGAATCTTCGCAAACCTCCTACCATCGTAGATGGCAAGAAAAAGAAACCTCCAAAGCTCGGCAAAAAAAACGCGAGACTAATGCTTGAACCGCTTTTAGCGACAAGAGAAATTTCATTACCCATCTTTATCGCCGCATTAGGAATAGAATCCGTCTCCAAAGAAACCGCAAAGCTACTTGTCGATGCCGGTTATGACTCTTTCGAGAAAATTTGGGCCGCGACTCGAGAAGAACTCGCAGATATTCATGGACTCGGAGCAATTAAGGCAGAAAAAATAATTACCGGACTGTCAGGTCGTAAAGAAGAGATCCATCGGCTGCGCGAAGCAGGAGTTGTCGTAACTTCTCCTATACCCAAAAGCGACAATCCAGGCTCATTGTTAGGACTTAGCTTTTGCTTCAGTGGTTCACACTCGAAACCGCGAAAACAACTTCAAGCTCTTGTAGAAGATAATGGTGGAGAAATAAGGTCCGGAGTATCAAAGGGACTATCCTATTTGGTTCTTGCAGACCCCTCCTCCACATCATCGAAAGCGACAAAAGCGCGAAAGTTGGGAACAGAGGTTATAGGCGAAGACAGCTTCATGGCACTCATTGAAGGATCTGATTAGGCAGCTCATAACATAATAAAATCATCTTCATCGACTTCGACAGATTCAAGCATCATGAGTTCGTCCATCTCTTCCAGACGCTGCGCGGATAAGTCGTCTAGGGACTTCGCTAGCTCGGGATACTTTTGCATAAAGGTGGCAAATATTTCTCTCTCAAGAGACAAAATAACCGTTCCTGACTGTGCCAAAACGGTCGCAGTGGCCTCTATCTCTTTTACCAGTGAAATCTCACCAAAAACATCGCCACAAGAAAGTCGCGCTATTTCATGATGTTCGTCAGCGTCTCCCGTCTTCACGACAACACACTCACCACTCGCTATGACAAATAATTTATTCGACGGTTGTCCTTCAGTGACGAGTTCACACTCATTTTGAATAATCTGTGTATTAAACATCGCGAGAGCTTCACGTTTCTTTTCCGCTTTGAGAGGCTGAAAAAATGGCGATAGACTCATGACGTTCAGTAGAATTCGCTTCCTCGTGAATTTCGCAATCTCGCTCGAAATCGCTGGATGGTCGGAAGCAACTCGTTCGATATCGTCTGCTGTAATTTCAAAGACTGTCGTATCGTGCTTCGCACGAGCGGTGGCGCTTCGTGGCTGAGCGGTCACCAATGCAATTTCCCCTAAGATACTTCCTGCCCTGAGCGTTGCCAGTAGTTCATCATCTCGGAAAACTTCTACGCTTCCGGACAGGATAATGTACATTGATTGGGCATCCGAGTCCTGTTCAAAAATGTTTTCACCGCTTGCATAATTTCGAGTCTCAATTTCGCTCACAAGACTTACGAATGAATCTCGAGAAAGTCCTGAGAAAAAAGGAACTCCTTTCTTCTCACTGCTTTTAGAAGCGATGGATTGGTCTTTCTCACATAACTCAACGGCACGTGAAACAATCGCGTCGTCTTCCACCAAGTTCAGACAGCTTTCTCCTCCGGAATTGACTGTGGAACTGGTGATAGATGGAGGCGCTACCAAAGCACGCGTCACCACTTTTTCCTCATCAATCATATCAAAAATATCATTTAGATTATGAATGAGGTCGAACTCGCCAGGACACAATCGGATGGCTTCGTTGCATATCTCAATCGCACTCACGACAAATCCATGAGAAATAAACTCAGTGCAGAGTTGTCCATAAACCTTCGCGGACAGATTTTCACGGCCCATTTTTCCGAGATTTCGCGCAACGACTCGCCTTGCGCTAAAATCTGCTTGCGTAGTGCGGATGATCTCAGCCGCCACTTGAACCGCTCTTAGAAATCTACCCTCTTTCTCTGCTTCAATAGCTTGTCGATGAAAGTCCCCATTTGTTTGTGACATAATATGGTTTTATTAAGGCACTAATTGAGGTCAGTGCAACGTCGAACAATACGATTTATAGGTATTACTTGACCATTTTCGGCCGGAACTAGAGACTCTGTGCTGTGTCGCCGCTGTTAGCGCTTCTTTTAGTGACGGCAATTCCAAACGGAATTGAAGAGCCTGAACAAATACGAAGTGTAGATACTGAATTCAATTGGCCAAGACCTAGATTCGTCGTTACTCATTTATCCAAACCGCCTCCTTGGGCGGGGTGTAAACTTGCCGAAAAATTAAGGAATGGAACAGGAGCGATACCGATCTTGGCGTACGGTGTAGATAAAAGCATCTTCGAACAAGTAGGGTTTCAGAAAAGCCATGAACTTGGCCCCATTATCTCAGCCGAAGCTCCCGTAGAAACGATAATGACGCTTTCAAAATATAGAATCCCTGACAATGCTCTTATCGATGTACCTCAAACCCTTCGGCCAGCTCTAGAAGCAGCAAAGGCCACAATTGAAGCGACGAATACGGATGGCGTCTTCACCCTACCTTCAACCCAAACACGCGTCATTCTCGGAATCTACGATACGGGTGTGGACCTTAGCCACCCTGCATTTTTTGATCAAAACGGTCAGCCCAAAGTCATAGCAACCTGGGATCAAGAAACTGATGAATACTGTGACGAGAAAATGATTCAGGAGAGGAACTGCCGATTTACCGATCTCATCGGACATGGAACTAGCGTCCTAGGAGTGGCCACCAGTAACTCGAAAGAGAATCGAGGTATAGCTCCAGGAGCGTCTATCGCAGCGGTGCAAGACAAGGAATTTGAGGAACTGCTTCCAGCCTTGTCCTTTTTTGCCAAAGCTGCGGAACAATACAGTGCTCCACTTATTGTCAATCTTTCGCTATCTGGTCACGAAGGCCCTCATGACGGGACTTCAATGGAGAGCATCGCTATAAACTCATTCCCTCACCTAATCGTCAGCGCAGCTGGCAACGAAGGAGACAAGTCGATTCATCTAAGCGGTACACTCGCCGCAGATGAACAAGCGGCGGAAGAGTTTCCAATTGAACTCAATCTTTCAGAAGGCACGGCTGACGGCGTCATAGAAGCCTGGGGCGCGCCATCAAGTAAGCTTTGGTTGGGCTTCGGGGTCGCTGATGCAGACGGAACGCTCGTAACAACATCCGGAACAATCTCTCTGGGGATGAGTGGCCGAACCGAAAAGCTCACAATCGCGGATTCGCCCGACACTCTCCTGACTGCAACCTTGGACGCTGCGGCGCGACCGCATCCAATCACAGCCAAAAAACAAATCCGGCTCACCTATCGATTCTCAAATCTAAGATACTGGTCAGACCTGGGCTATAAATTGGTTTTGCGGCTGGGTGGGTTCGGCGAAGTTGATGTCTGGCTCGATGCACCCTCAAGCACACCGGTGTTGCCGAGATTCGAACACGTGCCTCTAAGGGCCACTCAACACGAAATCTCTGTCACGGCAAAAACGACAATTAGCGACATTTCAACCTCTTCAATGGCAATAGCGGTTGGGAGTTTAATCAATCGTGACGAAGTTGAATTCGAAGGCCGAAAATTCCAGCGCACGCTAGAGGGAGAGATAGGTACAATTTCCAAATTCAGTAGTTATGGTCCGTCTAAGGCAGCAGACCGAACCGGACTGAAACCAGACCTCGTCGCTCCCGGTGAGTTCGTCCTCACAACTCGAAGTCGTCAGGCAACTCGCGGAGTCCAAATCGCGAACGATTGGACAGTTATGTCAGGAACGAGCATAGCCTCACCCATAGTCGCAGGCGTGGCTGTCATGCTTCTGCAATTTGACCCGCAGCTTACGCGAGAAAACCTGCGAGAGCGCATTCTTGAACACACATCGGAGACAGTAAATGCAGCAGACCCGAGATTTGGTCGAGGAATCGTTAATGCTAGACGAGCCAGTTACGGTTTCTTTGACCCGTCAGTAAGCAGCTGTGGCTGCCAGAATCGCCCTTTGAAGGGAACGGCTCCAAGGCATAATTTCCTTTGCTTTGGGATATTTCTCGGGCTGCTCCTGATTAGGTCAAGGGTTTAACTCAGTTCACAAATCGGTTTTTCGGACTCAAGTTCCCTGAGTAACCTCATACATTCTCTTGAGCGGGCCCAATTTCCCGTGCTACATAAACCGCTGTGCACGCCGTCAACCAAGGTACTCCGCCTCAATCAGGGGTCAACGTCATCCTACGGGATGGACGGTCGAGCGATGCCTCCGCCCTAGGTGAACTTTGGCGAGAGTTAATGGATTACCATGCATCAATCGATGATCGGTTCGCACTGGCCCATAATGCTGATCAGGCCTTTCAAAGCTATCTCGATAACGCTCGCAAATCAGACGACTATCTTGTCCGAGTGGCCGAAGTCGATGGTGAATGCGTAGGCTTTACAATCAGCTGCATCCTCCCAAACAGCCCGGCGTACCGGACGCGTTGGGTAGGATATATCAACGACATTTGCGTTACAGACCGATTCAGGGGAAGAGGTATAGGCGAAGCTTTGGTGAAAGATGCAGTGAAATGGTTACGCACTCACGGTGCCGAGTCGGTTGAAGTGTACGTCTCTCGTGCAAATCCTGGAGCCCAGAAATTTTGGCGCCGGGTTGGTGGTCGTGATTACCTTGACCGTTTGACCGTTGATATATCGGGCGAGGACTAACGTGAGCATGGCATCACCAACTGAGGCGATCGACGAATTCGTAAAACTGGCAATTCTTCAACGAAAAGGTGAATTACCGCTCGGAAAACGTCCGGAAATGGATGCTCTTGGCGACGTGCTTCGTGACCTCATCGATGGTTCGCACGCAGCCCCTCGGAGGTTAGATAATCCCGACAGTGCAGCGCGCTCTCGAACTCGACCGAACATTCCCGCAGCCAAACTCAACATCAAGAAACGCAAAGCAAATGATAGCGCTGCCAATCCGAGCGTGAGTTCGTCGTCTCGGCCGCCACCGCCGGCAGACGTAAAGCTTTCAAAGAAAGACGCAAGCAAGGTTCAAAATATAGAAAAGACGAGCAGACCTTCTGGGTACACTCCGTCTGTGAATCCTTATTTTCTTGATGACTATTACACGACAAATATTTCGTTGGAGGAATATCCCAAAGACAGTCAACCAACGAAGGTTAAACAATCCAGCGCAGACAGCACGGTTCAATTACGACAAGAGGAACGAGTTTTGTTCGGAATGGCCAATGCCGAAGTGGTCGACCCAAACGCACCGATTTCGCTCGATCCTTCTGCGCTACAGCCGGTCGCACAGGTAACAGGAACACCTTTGCCTCCACAAAACGAAACGCCGCGGACTCGAACAGCGACGGGACCGGCCCCGAAGTTTGGGCCAAGCAATCCAGGGGCTAAAGCCGCAACTCTTACGCCGGAAAATATCGCCACCGTACACTTACTGGCGGGTGGCTCTCAACGCGTTCATATCCCTAACTTTGATCCTAATAATCCTATACTGACAGTCTCAGATGGAGCAACAGAAGCCACGATCAAGCTCCGCGATGTCATGTCTATCTTCTTTCAGTCTCCCAACCCCAACGTGCCAGAAAGCGGTCAAAAACTAGTTGTAACTCTCAAGAATGATCGGGAAATGCTCGGAACATCGTTTGACTACGCACCAGGCGTAAAAGCGATGCATATCGTCCCACAATCCAAACGCGGACAAGTGAGCTACGTTTGGGTGCCTGCGTGGGCAGTCAAAGGCATCCGCTTCGCCTAAGACAGAAGCCTCTTGCTCGTTTTCGTAACAGATTTTTCGCGCAAGGCGGTATTGACCCGCGCAAGGCGGTATTGGAAGTCGACAAAAAAAAGGTGCTGACCTTCACTCGAAAGTCAGCACCTTTTCCTAATTAGATTCAAAAATGACTATGGGGTTACGAGTCCAACGCGGATAGCAAGGAGGACTGCGTCTGCTACATTTGAAGCGCCAAGCTTCTTGAACAAACGAGCTCGGTGAGCCTCAACGGTCTTGACACTAATAGACAACTTCTCGCCAATCGCTTGATTGCTAAAACCGTTCGCCATAAGCTCAAGAACTTGACGTTCTCGCGCAGTAATTTGAACGGAAGCACCCTCGCGCTGTCCAGATTGCCCAGTGACGAAAGTACGCCCTTCGCTAGCAGCTTGAATCGCGAGACCAAGGTCGGCAACGTAAGGTCGCTTGACGACAATTCCGCTTGCACCTGCTTCAGTCAAAGAGTCGACGAAGGCGGCATCGGAACGAGCTGTCGTCACAATCAAGCGAACGTCTGGAAGCTCGCTCTTGAGAGCGCGAAGTGCTCCTACGTTTCCGCCGCAATATGCATCGAAGTCGATCAAAGCATACTTCGCTCCGGAAGCTCGGATTTCTAGGGGATCAACCCCTGCTGACTCGCTGGTCTTCATTCCGATGTTTCGCTTACGGAGCCAGTGCTCGAGCTGAACGGGTAGTTGTTCGCCACGCGCAAAAGCGATAAGCGAGTCTTGGGGAGCGGCTTCAGTTGCGGCCCCACTATCAATGGTTGAAATGGTATTCATATTTGTTTCTACTGACATTGTCGGTACACCTCTTGCGCCTGTTTCCCTGACGCGTGTTTTCCCCCCGACGGCTAATCACCACATGGGCTAAACCCATCTAGTGTTTGCGAGAATCACCGATTTTTTCCCTAAGTCAAAGTATTTTTCTAATTAAACTCTAAAATAACCACTTTTCAGGTACTTAGAAGGCACTTTTTGTTTGGCCTGATCTCGAAGAACTGCCGCCGAAATCAGACAGGCAGACTGTAGGGTATTTCTTCGGATTCGAAGCCACTCTTCTTTCTGTCGGGTTTTTGATGAATAAAAAACAACCGCCGCACGTGGTGATCCCTTAGCGGACTCTCCCTCGTTCAGTAACATTTGTCGGTGAACGAGATGAGCGATTTGATGAGATAAAAAATTAAAACGAAGAGACGAATCGTCTACATCAAGGCGAGACAGACTTTCGATTTCAATGCCGGATTGGTCGGCTTCGCTCACTACGTTGGCCTGCGCTAAATTTTCAACACCAGCATCAGCGTCCGTAAGGCAATTTACTGAAATAAGTTCTGAGCCTCCAAGCTTCGCCGCGCTCAGCGAAGCTCCAACGACGATGACTTTGCGGCTAAGGAGGACCTTCTTCACGGCCGCAACTAATGCGCTTGAGCGACGGCTACACAACACCAGGAGAATATCATCTGGCTCGCATGCAGAAGCATTCGCCGCAATAGGAGGCGCAGCGTCCTTCAAGTCACCGAGGTAAGACCAAGCCACCGTTAAGTGCTTATCACCCGCGAATTGAAGCCCAGCTTGCCGTTCGCCTCGTCGCCTTTCCTCGAGCAATCCCGGCGAAGCCCGAAACAAATCAGGCAGCAAAAGACTCGCGAGCTCTTCGCTTGCGATCTCACTCGACATGACCGCCTGCTGTAATACTGGATCTAACAGCTCATCCACATTTTCTTTAGCCCACTGGCAAATGGGCTGCGATAAATCACGCAGATAAGGCGAGATCACGTCAAACACCGCAGAAGAGTCAGATACGACCAATCGAATTCTTTCGTCTGGTAGACCATCGAGGACTCGTTCTAAATCAAGCAATGAAGCAGCATCGCTTTTCGGTGACGATAGGCGCTCGTGAACTCGAATCCTCGGGCTAAATTGGCGTCGCCCCATCCAACCCAGATCAAATCGGAGATCTGGGTTTTGCTTTTCGATTTCTTCAAAAATGTCGAGCTGTGCTCCGAGGGAGAGAGCACATTTCGCCGCACTCTCCGGATCTAGGCCACCAGGGCTTAGTAAGAGTTCCGTGATCTCTGGGATGTTCTCAAGTCGTTGGTAAACATCATTAGCCATTCTAAAATACGCATAGACAACCTCGACGACTTCGACTGCTCTCCAAAGCTCGGCACCAGGAACAACGACTAATAAATCTCGCTCTACAGCGTACCAGGCACTGCCAGAAGCAAGAGGTTCAAGTCCAACCGGCGGCGCATCAACGAACCAGAGCGCATCCGCATGAATAAAACCTGTCGGTAATTTTCGAGATAACGATAGAACTTCATTAATGTTGATTTCGGAGGAATGCGTTGAAAACACATTCAGTGCGTCTAAAGAGAATTCTCCTAACTCTAAAATCTTCAAGATATCCGATCGGGCGACTTTCATGTATTTCCTTTGTCTTTCATCGTTATCAGTCTCTGAATGTCTTGCTCGATTCGTTCTGAACTCACCGCCCCTCGATGGACAGCTCGTAACACGCCTTGATGATCGACGAGGATCGTCGTTGGAAAGCTGATGACACCAAATGTTCGAGCAATATCTCCAGGGTCTATGATATTGGGAAAAATGATTTTTCGTTTTCTAAGAAAGCGTTTCACCTTAGGCAACCCATTGGGTTCTTGATTCACGCCAATAAATCGGACTCCCTGCGCATCATATTTTTTAGCTAAACGATTAAGCTCAGGCAAGGCAGCTACACAAGGAGGACACCAGGTGGCCCAAAAATCGAGAACGACAATATTGCCCTGATAACCAGAAAGTTCAAACTGACCTCCAGAAAGATAGCCTGCAGAAATTTGTGGCGCAATTTGCCCTGGCCCTAAAGGGAGAGGCCCCATACCGACTTTGACAACTCTTTGAGCTACCACTACGAAGGCAAAAGCCAAAAGTAAGAAGGTAATAATTCCCGAGACACGTTCTTTCATCGAAACATGAGTAGACACGATCTATTGTTCCTCTTCTAGCGTTTGTTCATTATGCCACATTGAGTTGAGTACATACATGTAAAGCGCCAAAGGCCAACCAAATGCAAGAATGAGGCGGATGGTCAAATAAATCCCCTGACCTCGAATCGGTCGATGAGGCAAAAATTTAAACGCAATTCCCATAGATTCCAGAATAATTCCCAGGCAAGACGCTGCGAAAAATGGAACAAGCATGTACATACACGCGTCAAAACATCGGTCAAACGTCCACAGTTGCGCCACGGAAGTACCGTCGGCCCGCAGTTTAATTCGCGCTACAATTGAAAGGACAAGTGCACCCATCATGGCGGCACCAACTGGCGTGGACAACTTAGACACGATCAGGCTTAGGTAAATCTGCAGCCCGTCCAGTACATCAGAACGAAGATACAACAGAGCCTGCCCTGCTCGATTCGGCGAGAGAGCGCATGGTAAAACTAATATCCACGGCAGCAAATCAAACATACTACCGCCGTTTCCACGTAAGATAGAAAAAAGCGTTTGGCTTGGGCGGACGAATATACCGCCGATTCGCGTGATCATTGCTTTCGTTTTCGAAGCGCGAAAAGTCCGAGTAACATAAGAAGACCTGCGCTCGAACCGAGAGAATCGGAGTGGACTAGATTTACATTTCGACACCCGCATCCTTCTGTGTCGTCTCTTGAGCCATCATTTCCGAACCTTCCCAACGGCTCATTCGGTCCTCCACCAATAGATGGGACGGGACATGAGGCGAGAATGTCTACAATTTCGATATCGTCGATGCCTGCCTCGACGGTTGCAGAATCACTGAGATCTTCAATTTCAAACTTAAATCTCATTCGATTTGAAGGCTCAACGAACTCTTTCAACACTACTTCTCGACGAGTCCAATCTTTAGTGGTGTCCGACACTCGATCAATTTCAATCCATGTTTCGCCGCCATCACTGGATGCCGAAACAATCAAATCGGCGTCAACATCGATAGGTCCACCGGCCTTAGAAAAATCTTTGGCAACGTGCCAGGCATAATAAACAAGACTAGGAAAGACAGCATCTCCTATCGCGAAAACAGGGCTTTCTAATGTGGTTTTACCGCCATCTACATCCTCAGAACTAAAATTAGCTCCTTTATAAGGACCAGTATGAAATGAAAGTTTTCCATCACCTGGGCTGTTATCATTTTCGGGCTGAGTAACAACACCCAAAATAGAAATGAAGTCAGGTTTATCAAGTCCCCAGATACCAGCACTCGCCGTATCATTTTGTTCTGGGTCAACTGTCCAGTTGGGTGCTTCATGAAGCGGGTCATATTTCAGTTGACGGTATCCAATAACAAATTCAATTTTGTCGGCAAATTGTGGCCCTTCTTGACTGGTCATGACTACTTCAAGGGAAACGGTGGTGCCGCAACTGAGTTCGGAGCTAAAATCAAGTTCAAAGCCTGGAGCGACATCAACAAACTTGCCTTGTTCAATACCCGAAACAATCGTCGTTGGATTCGTGACGGTCACGCCGTCGGTGAGGGAATTGACCTGGACGGACACATTGTCCGCAGTACCGAGACCATCATTTCTGACCGCAATTGACATCGTGACCTTCTCACCGGGGCCGATGTCTCCGTCGTTGCCATCATCCATTCGGTAAGTTTGTAGTCCCAAAATCGGTTCAGGACACTCCGCAGTGACGGTCGTACACAACGCACTTGCGCCGAGTGCCCATTCTTTCCAAGTTGCAGGGAAGGTTCTTTGAGCATCTTGCACCGCTTCTAAATAAGGCTGCCAATCAGATTGCTGTTGTCCTGGTCTCGTCACCAAAACAAATGCTGTTCGATAATACGGTGTTTCTGTGCCTCGAGGTGGATTGCGAGGCCCCATTTCGTCCAACACCTGCTGCATGGTGACGTCGACCTTGGTTCCCTCTATCGTCGCTCCCATCGGAATTCGACTACTTTTGTCTAGCGATTCCCCCTGAAAGCTCGCATCTGTGATGTGAAAAAAGTCTTCGACTTCGTCGGGGCCAAACACCCCCATTCCATAGAGATCTAGCGGTGCATAACCTCTCTCGGAGCCCATATGAGTGAACGTTCCATCACCGTTGTCACGCCAGGCTACGCCATCTTGAACCGATGCGTACGCGTGAACGAGGGGGCTCCAGTGGGCATCTTGGCGGCCAAGTAATTCTTCAGAGCTCTTACCGTCTCCGTCTTTATACTGAAAAAACATGAGCCAACGATGACTCAGCTCTTGTGCAAGTACTGCATGATAGCGTGACCCCATGGAACCAGCACTGCTGAGCCCGCCAAACATTTCGACGCTATTCATATTCACGAAGCCAGAGAATCTTCCACCGCGCGGCGATAAGCCCCAGGAGCGGCGACTATTGTAAGTGGAACGTCCGATACCAGTCACAACGTTACGAACACCCTGGTAGTAAGCGGTGCCCATGTTGTTCGCATCGGTGAAGCTTAGAAACATCGTCACAGTGTCAAATCTGTCTGGATATTGACTGAGGACCTCTTGGACGATTGCAACTTGGTTACCGGAGGTTATCCCAAAGCCACCACCATTTCCTTCGGTGACAAAACCAGGTGCGCCTTCGATGACAAGCACCTCCCCCTCCACGCGAAGCGGCTGTTTCACGACACCGAATTGCGGCATGTCAGCAGGTACAAACTCAGGATTAGGCTCATAACCTTGGTCAAGGTGGGTATCGTGTGGATTTGCGACGTAATTGGGCGCCTCAGGGTTTTCAATGAAGCCATTTTGGCAGGCATAAAGGCACCCAATCATAAGAAAGAGACCACTCACATGTTGACGAATCAAGATATTACTATCTTGCCACATCTGCCCCCCGGTTCGTCTACCGATCATCGACGCAATTTCGCATCGAATCTCGGGCGATTACGGATGAATGACGGATGGCAGCGCATGGTAAACGAAGTAAGGTTCACCCAATGAAGGGGTTAGCGATTACACTGGGCACGATCATAGCTTGCTCAGTTGCAACAGATTCTTTGGCAACGGTCGTTAAGGCCCACACCCTCGACGAGAAAGCCGAACTTTCTAGTCTCATTGTGAGGGGGACTGTCAAAAACGTCACCACCGATTGGTATAAAGTCAATGCGAGCGCGCATACCCTCATCACACTAAGAGTTTCCGAAGTATTGAAAGGAAAAATGCCCAAAACGAAAGAAGTCATCATCCGTCAGCCCGGAGGAAAGATTGGAGATTTCGACCATAGAGTCGAAGGCGTTTCTCAGTGGGAAGCAAACGAAGAAGTAATCATGTTCCTTGAGCCCCTTGAAGTCAAAGGCCACCGTGGGCTCTTTATTGAGCTGGGCATCGGCATCGGAAAATACGAAATCCGCTATCAAAATAAAAAAGCGTACGTACACCACAATCCCCAAGTAGCACTCGCTCACTACGACGCTTCCCAAAAAATGACCGTTGAACCAGCCACAAAAATGACACCTGTTCCGCTCGAAAAGTTTCGAACAGCAGTGAGAAGCTACGTGAACGGAAAGAAACGGATAAGAACGAGTCCTAAACCTGTTCGTTCAGTTGATGTTCCGATAAAGAATCGAAAAAGTGAGGTCCGGCAATGATTACTACGAGTGGCCTCGCCGCGCTGGCGATTACGCTGACCGCCTGGAACCCCACTGGTTTTCGATGGAGTCCTGGCGAATTTCCTATCTCCTATTGCATCACCGCGAACGGAACCCGCACGAACGCAAACGCGACCAGTCAGCGGAACGCTGTTGAGTCCGCGATCAATGCCTGGAGGTCAACGGGTAACGGAGGTGGCCTTAGCTGTACAACCTATGATGCTCAATCCACGACCCAAGGCTGCGCAACAGGAATAAACCTTCGAGATGGTCGACCCAATTTTTTCTGGGAGCGTAATTGGGCACAAGGCTCTTCAACGCTCGGTGTGACCCACTACGTCGCACGCGGAGGCAGCTGCGGTACCCTAAACAGCCCAAGTGGAAACATTAATCTCAATTGTACATACGATGGAGATATCGAATTCAACGATGCAACAACCTATTGGACTGCCGATGGTTCGGGCGGAACCGACATTACTTCGATAGCGGTTCATGAGTACGGACATTTCATCGGCCTTGGGCACTGTGACGAGAACGGGACATGCAATCGAGGCCGCGCGGTTATGTACTCAAGTTATCCAGGAGGAGTCGTTCGCGTGCCATTCAACGATGATGTTCAAGGCGCATGCTCCTTATATCCGGGGACCCCAGGAGGAATCGGTTTTCCGTGCACGAGCGCAAATCAGTGTACGTCAGGCATCTGTATCGACGCAGGGAGCAATGGCTACTGTTCGGATATCTGTGGCTCCTGCCCTCAAGGTTATACGTGCGAAGCCAATCCAAATAACCCGTCCCAGCAAGTCTGCATTCGTGATGATGGCACGAACAAGAATCTCTGTGAGATTTGTTCTTGGGGGCTTCCCAATGCTTGCGCGAACAGCGGTGTATGCCTCAGTGGGCTGCCCGAAACAGATCAGGGTCGATGCGCCACGCCCTGCCCTAATCCCAACGTAAGCGATGGTGCCTGCCCGAATAATTACACCTGCGTTCAGTATAGTTTCCAAGGCGGGGGAGGAGGCTATTACTGCATTCCAAAATCGAGTGATTGCACTGACCTAAATAACTTTACTGAGCTTCAGCTCGGACAAGCTTGCAATGGGAATCCTGCATGCGCAGCTGGTTTGACTTGCATCGGAATCTGCAGTCAATCATGCACCACGAATCCCGATAATTGTCCCGCTGGATTTGCCTGCGAAACATTCAACTTTCAATCCGGCGCACAGTCATATTGCGCACCACCCGTGACCGAAGGACAAAATTGCGACGGAATTAAAGCGTGTACGACAGGTCCGTGCCTCTTGAGTAATGGAAGCAATAACTCCATTTGTTACCGCGAATGTACGGGAGATCCAAACGCTTGTAACAACGCGCAATCTTGCGTGCAATACACCATTAGTGGCCGAACGGTAGGACTTTGCGAGCCACCAGGAGTGCCCCCTCGCATTATCGACGCCGGCATGCCCGGAGTCGGTGATACAGGGATACAATGTCCATGCGACACAAGTAACGCATGTGACCCGAATTGTGATTGCGACAAAGACTGCAGCACAAATGCCGATGCTGGCACGACACCCGGGCCGGGCACAAATCCTGGTGGTAACAACCCAAACGGAGGCCCATGCACGTGCGATCAATATTTCTACTGCGAGTCCGGCTGCGAATGCGATCTTGAATGTCCATGCACATGTGACCAAACCTATGCTTGTGACCTTGATGAAAACGGCCAAGAATGCGTTTGCGATGGAGAATGTTACGGGGCAGGAGGAGCACAAAAGATTCAAGGGACTTGCTCAGGATGCAACACCGTTGCTCGTCCGGAAGATACAAGCACATCTCTGCATATTTTATTGCTAATTTCACTGGCCGCGTTTGTGATACGCCGCAGGGTCCGGTAAGCTTACGAGGTCATGTCGGCGCCCGCCAATATTCAAAGTTCCGACCAAACCCTTAGTTCTCTGTTTCAGCAATACCGAGCCGACCCCAATATTTCAATCAGTATCAAACTATCTAAGGCACTGATTGCACGCGGGCACGCAGCAGAAGCACTTCAAGTCACAGAGTATAGCCTATCCAGCGATCCACTAGACACAGAGGGACGAATTCAGCGGGCAGCAGCATTACTTGAACTCTCTCGCACGAAAGCAGCATACGTGGAGCTTCAGAGAATTCTTGCTATATCCCCACGACATTCTAAGGCAGTCCGCATGCTCGGACGGGTTTTTGTCGACCTCGGCTTTCCGGAACGAGCGGCAGAGTTACTGAAGAAAAAAATTACTACAGCAAGCCAAGAGCCTCAGGCTTCAAACGAGGGCTCCTCGCGCGTTCATGTTCCAGCGATTCATGCAAAAACGGAGGTGACGAAAAAGCCCGTCATTGTAGACCTTTTTGCTTCTTTGACCAACGACTTGGGGCTTGGTGGATTTCCGACAGATTTCGCTTCCGAGACATCACGAGTTGAAGTCACGCAAGTAGTTCGTACCCGAAAAAAGAGCGCTAGACTCTCCACAGGAGACGAATTGTCTTCTTTAGTCGGCCCAATCATCGATCAGAGTCGACCAGAAATACAAATATCGGACGAGTCTGCACCCACCCCCACGCACAGCAAGCCAGCCACTGCCTACGAAATGGTGACATCCACAGAGTTATCGCATACTTGGGACGAAGAAGATGAAATCAAAGGCCTGCCGTTCAAGGTGAGCCCGAGCAACGGTGAGCTGCAACTTACCGACGAACAACAGACTGTAGAAGAACCAATTCCACGGCTTCCTTCGTCAAATTTACTAAGGCCTGCGACGGATGACGAGCGAGCAACTCAAGAAGCGCCTGCCGTTTCCGCAAAATTTAGTTCGGAAATATCTCCCGGTACCGCAGACGCAGCGCCGTATCTCAAGCGTTTTGCAAGAAGTAACCCTGGTGTTGCGACAAACTCACCTTTCGAAGAAGCAGAAGAAGACGAAGTCAGGACAGATTTGAAGCATGCTCCGCAAGGTTTCCGAATTCCTACCTTCGTATCCTTTGTTCTCCTTATTTTGGCTTTCGCGCTAGGTATGTTTGTTGCCTCTTACAATAAAAACAGTGAGACACCTGTGACAAAGGAAGCTCCAGCACGTAAGTAAGTGTTGTCGTCATTGTGAAAGAGTTAAAATCTATTGTCGTCCAGAAGTATGGCGGAAGCTCAGTCGCGACCGTCGATAAGCTCAACAAAATTGCGCAATACGTCGTCAAGCGTCACAAAGAAGGCTTTTCTCTGGTCGTCGTCGTTTCTGCAATGGGTGAAACGACGAATCAGCTCCTCGAGCGAGCCCATCAAATAAGTGAGGAACCGAATCGCCGTGAGCTAGATATGTTGTTGACGGTTGGCGAGCGTATCTCAATGTCGCTTCTCGCTATGGCCATACGTGAACACGGTGCTGAAGCTGTTTCTCTCACTGGTAGCCAGTCCGGTATCATAACCACCGCAAGTCATTCGAACGCTAGAATCATGGAAGTCCGACCTTTTCGAATTCAGGACGAGCTAGAACAAGGCCGCATTGTCATTTGCGCGGGCTTTCAGGGCGTTAGTTATAAGCGCGAGATAACAACTCTAGGTCGTGGAGGTTCCGATACCACCGCCGTTGCGCTTGCTGCAGCCCTACAAGCAGACGCTTGCGAGATTTATTCAGATGTTGACGGAGTACTCTCAGCGGATCCCCGCATCATCAGTAAAGCACAGAAGATAGCCGCAATCGGATACGAAGAAATGCAGGAAATGTCTGCCGCAGGAGCCAAAGTCCTAAATGCAACTGCCGTTGAATTCGCGAAGAACAACAATATCGCAATCTATGCGAGAAAAACGGGCTCCTCAACGCCCGGCACCGTCATTCGTCGCGATGTTCCACGAGCCGCTCAGCGCGTTCGTGGCGTAGCGCACAACCTAAGAGTAACCACAGTCGAACGAAGTCGTGTCAGCTACCAGAACTACCTCGACTTTATTCAAACTATGCATGACGAAGCGTTTCACCCCAAAGTGCTCTCATTCCAGAACGAAAATTTAATTGCTGTATTTGGAACTGAGGATCTTCATCGAGCGCAAACGCTCGATGACAGTATTCGACGTGTTCTCGGACCTGACTGCATCCATCACGACCGCGGAATCGTTTCTCTTATCGGTGAAGGCATCACAGAGAAGTTAGACCTTGTTTGCCGGGGGGCAAAAACAGTCGAGAAATTTGAAGTTTTTGCGATGAGCACCTCAAGGTTCCGGATTTCATGGATAATGCGTGACGCAGATATCGAGGAGGCGGCTCAACTTCTTCATAACGAGTTCTGCACCCAAGAGGACACCATCGAAGTAATGTCCTGAGATTTGTCCCCTCGCCTCCTGTGACTTTTCTAGGACAGCATGCTAGGACCTTTCTTGATGAGCGAAACTGAATTTCTCAATGAAACTGAAGCTGAAGTCTTTGCACAAGGTCTGTTGTGGCTTGCCCGGGTCGATGGAGAGGACGAATCCGAGACGACCCTGATACAAGAGTTTCTCTCAGATGCTGGCTACTCAAACCTTGCAGAGTCTCTAAACTGTGCTGCGTTTGAGCCTCATCACCTGCTCTGCCTCAATGATTCGCATCAGCGTCACGTTTTTCTGAAGACAGCGGTCGGTATCGTGCTTGCAGATGGGAAGATTACTTCCGCTGAAGTTGATGCCCTTCATTCAGTTTCGACGGTATTTGGAATGGAACGGGAGCTTCTAGCCTTGGCTCTTGACGAAAAATTTCATAATTTAGACAACTAAGTCTTTTTCTCTTTCTTCTTACGATACGCGCCCTGAGAACCAAATTCATCCAGTGCTTTTGCCTCTTTTTTTGCCGCATACTCCATGACTTCCTTTTCTAGAGTAGACTGGATTCTTTTGGTTTTTTCCGCCTCATAGGCCAATTGACGAACTTTCTTTTGCGCCTCAACTCTCTGAACCTTCTGTTTTTCGAGGTTACGCTGCTCACTGCGGATAGCCTGACTCAAATTTTTAGATGCCCATCGACCCGCAGCATAGGTTTTAGGATCGAGAATTTCTCCGGTATCTGGTCGAATCTCTTCATCAACCGAAGTACGTCGTTCTTCCAGATTTCGAATACCGGCTTCGGTCGAGCGTATACCATGGTCGATGTTCATGAGTTCGCCTCTGGCTTTGTCGGCAATTTTGTCCCGAATTCTGGCCAGTCGCCCGGCTGTCGTAAGCGCTTTTCGGCGATTACTCATTAAGCGCCCTCGGGCGCTTTGCTTCCATCTGAAGGTGCGGCCGGTTCAGTCTTTCGATAGGAGACAGAAGACTCTTTTTCATCTGCTAAGTATGAATTCGCTGCATCCACCGTTGGCGGAAGGTCTCCTGACATGTTCGCCACGTCGAGTGAAAAATCTGCGAAGAAATCGTCCAGTGACAAATCACCCTGCGAGGGTCGTTTCGGGAGATCCAAGGGGCCTGAGTAGGACAAACCCGCAGACGATAAACTGTCTGCGGGAAGCGACGGCGCAGAACTATCGGTGGACTGTTTCAAAGCGCTCGCTTTTGGCTCCACTGTTCGAGGCGCTGGCTCTTCTCCCGTAAAAAAAGACGTGATGTCGTCAATGATTGGTCTTTGCCCATCGAAACTTCCTGTAAGAAATAAGTAGCCGCCAACAAAGCCCGCCATGCTCGCTAATCCTATGAGGCAGAGGATAGCAGTAAGAATGAGTGCAGTTTCTTGCATGATTAACCCAATGTTTAATTACCTCGTGAAGTCAAAAATGGAAAGCCCTTGTTTTACCAGAGCGAGAGGAAGCCAAAACACGGAAGATAGGAAAATTTTTCCTATCGAAGCTGGAAAGAACTTCCAACATCACTCCACAAAGTTTGATTTCGGGTGCGAATAACAGTTGGCACGGTTTGTGTAGGTTTACGCGGTCGTGAGTGATGGTCTCTTTGTAGCAGCCTCTGCTGCCGTAGCAAGACAGCATGAATTAGATGTTGTCTCAAATAATCTTGCGAATGTCAGCACAGATGGCTTTCAGGAGCTGCGCGTCAGCTTCGAGAGCGTTTTGTCTGATCCGTATAATACCGAGACCAACTCACAAATCTACGTAGCCCCCACTCACACTGCGACGTCACAGCAAAAGGGCCCCATCAAACAAACCGGGAGTAACCTTGACGTGGCGATCAATGGGCGGGGTTATTTTGCCGTCGAAGCCGCAGATCAGCAGACCTTATATACTCGTTCGGGCCGCTTCACAGTGAACGATTTGGGCCAACTCGCAACAGCATCTGGGCATTTGGTACTAGGAACATCAGGTCCTATCAGCGGGCTAAACGGTACGGTTCGAATAGAAAAAGACGGCCGCATTTTCAACAATGAAGTCCAGGTTGGCGCCCTTCAGCTCTATGACTTCAACGAGCCGGAAAAATTACAAAGGCATGGTCATCTTCTATTTGAGAGCGGGCCGCAGCAAGCACCTAAAGAGATAGATGGAAAGCTTGTTCCAGGTGCCTTAGAGGGCTCAAACGTAAACGCTGTCATGGCGATGGTTGAACTCGTTCGTGTCCAACGTTCATTCGAGAGCGCCAAGAAGGCTATCGATACTTACCGCGACATGGACCGTCGCCTTCAACACAATGTCGCTGACTAATTAGGAAAGGAGAAACTTATGATACGTGCATTATTCAACGCAGCAACAGGAATGAAAGCGCAACAGCTTCGCATTGACGTGACTTCGAATAACCTCGCGAACGTCAATACCACCGGCTTCAAGCGGAGCCGTGCCGAATTCGAAGATCTCTTGTATCAAACGATGCGAATTCCAGGGGCCGAATCATCGCAGCAGGCGGTCATTCCCAACGGCTTACAGGTAGGCCAAGGTGTCCGGGTTGTCGGCACCGCCAGAGACCTCGCAAATGGCGAAGCGCTCAGCACCAACGTTCCAACGGATATGATGATTCGTGGCGCTGGATTCTTCCCCGTCGTGCAGCCAGACGGAGAACTCGCATTCACCAGAGACGGTAGCTTTCGGCTAAACGCAGAGGGTCAGCTGGTCAATGTGGACGGTTTGCCTCTACAGCCTGCCATTGTTATCCCGCAAGACACAGTTCAAATAACGATTGCAGATGACGGCACAGTGACTGCATTACGACCCGGCCGAACCAATGCCGACGTAATCGGACAGATTCAGCTCGCCCGATTCTCTAATCCGGGTGGTCTAAGAGCATTAGGTGGCAACCTCTATGCACCAACCCGCTCTTCCGGAGATCCACAACTCCTAAATCCAGGTACTGAAGGTGCAGGCAACGTCACTCAAGGCTTTCTTGAGGGTTCGAATGTCGCTGTGGTCAATGAAATGGTGGACCTTATCGTGAGTCAGAGAGCCTACGATATGAATTCGAAAGTCGTGCAGGCTGCTGATGAAATGCTCAAGTCAGCAACAGGTCTTAGATAGATTTTAGAAGGATAACAAAGATGATTACGACGCTAGTACTCGCAACTATGGTTAGTGCGACACCATCGCCAAAAATTGCGGTGGTCACAAAAATTATTCCAAGAGGCGCAGCCATTGAACTCAAGAGTGTCGATCTCCATCCTAAATCTAGACGTCGCATCCCTCGGGGGGTCAGACCGTTGATTTGGAACGGCGGAGAACGCTTAAGAGCAAAACGTACTCTTCGCGTAGGTACAATCATCGGAGAATGGGACGTAGACCCAATGCCAGATATCTCAGCCGGAGATCCTGTCTCGATCGAAATGGTCCGGGGCAACCTTCGCGTCACTGCTACAGCCGTTGCTAAAGAAGACGGCTTTGCGGGAGAGACAATCTGGGTTCAAAACGAAAAGAGTAAAAGGCGTATCCGTGTTAAAGTCATCGAATCAGGCAGAGTCGAGCTTATGGGTATTCGGAGGTCTCGACGATGAAATCACGTTTATTAGGTGCGTTGATTGCCTGCTCCACTTTTGCGTGCGGCGGTCACATCGCAGAATACAAACCGAAGCGCCGAGAGTATAAGCCTCCGGTAGCACGACCGAAACCTGCGGCAGACACGAACACCTCCGGTTCCCTCATGGCTGGCGTTGGATTAGGTGCAACCTTATTTACCGACGTCCGTAGTTTTGGAATCGGAGACCTAATTACGGTACGTGTCGTAGAATCTTCCGCCGCGGAACGCTCTACTTCAACCGAACTCGAAAGAAACAGCGAACTCGAAGCAGGTTTTGATGTCGGCGGAACTTTGAACAAAATGGCCACAGAGAACCCGACTTTAAATCCCAATAAGCTGATTTTTCAAAATTCGAAAAATAGACATCGCGGAGGCGGCACAACATCTAGAAAGGATCGCATCACTTTCTTCGTCACTGCAGCTGTACGACAAGTGCTCGAAAACGGCGACCTATTCATCGAGGGAGACCGGATTGTAAAGGTGAACGACGAAGAGCATCACTTTTACGTCAGTGGTGTTGCTCGTCCCGCTGATGTAGCAACAGACAACTCGATCCCATCAACCCTTCTCGCAGAGGCCGAAATTGAATTCTTCGGGGAAGGTTCGCTCACTCGGAAATCAAATCAAGGCTGGTTCAATACTCTGCTCGATTGGATCTGGCCGTTCTAGGGAGTTGAAAATGAAGAAGGTACTCTTAGCAATATTACTACTTGGTTTCCTCTCAGCAACCGACGCACAAGCTACCCGCTTGAAGGACCTCGCGACAGTTGAAGGTGTTCGTTCGCATCCTTTGATTGGGTATGGTCTCGTCGTTGGCCTTCAAGGAACAGGTGATGACATTCAAGTTCCTTTTACGCAACAGTCTATTGCCTCACTTCTTAAGCGAATGGGCGTTGTAATTCCCGCAAATGCTTTACGAGTTCGCAATGTCGCTGCCGTCATGGTCACCGGCAAATTACCTGCTTACGCCCGGGTTGGTCAAAAAGTAGATGTTTCTGTCGCCTCGATGGGTAATGCAAGAAGCCTCACCGGTGGGTTACTTGTTTTGACACCATTGAGAGGTCCAGATGGTCAAATCTACGCTTCAGCGCAGGGACCTATCACTGTAGGTGGATTCAACTTTGGACGAAACGGCACGTCAGTTCGAAAGAATCACTCTGCTGCGGGAACAATATCTAACGGCGGCAGTATTGAACGAGCGATAAACAATAACGCCCTCGCCAAAGAAGAACTCCGCTTTATTCTTTCAAAACCTGATTTCACAACAGCGTTTCGTATTGCCTCCGAGATAGATAAGACAGTGGGAGAAAAAGTAGCTTTTGCAACCGATGCAACCAATGTGACCGTCAAAATTCCTGGCTCTTATCAAAACCGTGTCGTCGAATTCTTGGCGCGACTCGAATCTGTTGAGGTTGAACCTGATGGTAAATCTCGCGTTGTGATTAATGAAAGGACAGGCACTGTCGTTCTTGGACGCGATGTGCGCATTGCTCCGGTAGCCGTCGCCCACGGCAACTTGTCGGTCGAAATCACGACCGAGACTTCAGTTTCGCAACCACAACCATTTTCTCCGCAAGGACAAACCGTAGCGGCAGACCAATCGAACATTGTCGTGAACGAAGAAAACAATGAGCTCAAGTATTTGGAGGACGGCGGCTCACTAGAAGACGTTGTTGCAGCATTGAACTCACTAGGAGCGACACCAAGAGATCTCATTTCAATCCTCCAAGCGATAAAAGCAGCCGGTGCGCTAGACGCCGATCTTGAGGTTCGATAATGAAGTCTATTGTTATCGACCCAACCGCGATAATGCGGACTCCGAGCTCCAAGGAGAACAACCAGGCTCGGATCAAAAAGGTCGCACAACAATTTGAGTCGATTCTTCTCAAAGAAGTGACGAAACATGCCGTCCCCAAGACAAGCTTGGGAGGTGACGAGTCCATGGCATCAAAAACCTGGAGCGATATGCTCGCGCATCAGTTAGCAGACACGATCGCGTCAGCGGGATCGACCGGACTTTCGGGGATGTTGGCGGAAAAATTATCTTCGATTGCCAGCAAGCAATCTAATCACGAACACGACCATGACGGGCAGCACCCGATCACGAGTAGATTTGGACACAGAATCCACCCAGTTACGGGCAAACACCACCATCACAACGGCGTGGATGTCGCTCTTGTCGTAGGCACTCCTCTTCTCAGTCCTTTTGATGGTCGCGTAAGTAGAATTAGTCATTCTAAACATGGAGGGCTTTCTTTGACCGTAAGTCATCCGGGAAACCGATCAACAACCTATCGACACCTATCGAATACCCTTGCCAGAGAAGGCGATTTGGTCCGCGCAGGCCAAGTTATTGCTGAATCTGGCGACACTGGACGCGTAACGGGCCCTCACCTGCATCTGGAGGCTCGACACGACGGCCGCACAATTGACCCTGAAAAATTGGTCAATCGGGTTTTGAAAAATAATGCGCAAGGAAGTACAAAATGATCCGAGTAGACATACGGGACCGAAGGACGATGCAGACCAATCGGCCCAACTTTTGGAGTAATCCGTGAAAATTGTTACGGGAAAAAATTTATCGCTGCTCAAAGGCGAATCAAAGAAGAGCACTCGTGCACCTTCTGAGACCAACCTTGAGCCGGCTTCGAGTTCGAAAGCCCAAGCGTCATCAAGCATCGTCCGCCAGTCTGGAATTGATCGTATCGTACGATTAGTTCGCGATTCCGCTGAAGGAGCCACAGACCCTCGCGTAGAAGAGATTAAACGTGCCATTGCAGAAGGCACGTACGAACTCTCTTCGGACGATATTGCCGATGCAATGATTAGGGAAACGCTCAAATTCAGCGGGATTGAAAAATGACAGTTGCATCCTCGACCCATCACTTAGAAGCACCCATCATTGAACGCATCGATTGCTTACTGAAAGCAATTCGTACGCCGTATGATGATGTCGTAGCTCACGTTCAGCACGTCGAACCGCTGATCGATGAGGTTGCGCAACAATGGTCGAGCGCGAATATTGAATCGCCAAGTGGTGGGCTTCTTGGAAGAGCTCGCGCACTCAGAATTGAATACCAAAATCTCCAACTTCGCCTTAGACGTCGCGGCCAAATTCTTGCGCGGGTTCAACGCGAAATCCAAGAGGTCAGTGGCGGAACCTATGGACGTGGAGCACAGAGAATTTCGGCTCACACCAGTAGACGTCGAGAAACGAGTTTATAAGCTATGTCTTCTATTATGTACACAATCGGACTTAGAAGCGCGCGAACTCATCGTCGACGCCTTCAGGTCACTTCTAACAATCTAGCTAATGCGGACACCGAAGGTTATTCACGTCAGTCTGTCCGGCTAAATCCAGCTCATGCCCGTCTTGAGTATGGCCGCTCTACCGGACTCGGTGTCGATGCAAGTAACCCAACTCGAAAAGAAGACGCTTCAATCCAACGGACTTTACGTGACACCGGCGAGCAACGGGGGTTTTTTCGCGGCACCGCACGTCTTCTCAGTCACGCTGAATCGACAATCAATGACGAAGGCGGTCATCCGGTAGGTCAAGCGCTCGACACCTTCTTCCAGCGCGTCGGTGAAACGACCGTCAACGTAACATCTACCCCAAATCGACAAGCTCTACTCGATGCTGCAGATCGACTAGCAATCACAATCCGAGATTCTTATGCAAATATGGATCGCGTTCGAAATGAGGCAGACTCACAGGTTGCAGATACCGTAGAAGAAATTAATATACTCACTTCTCGAATCGCCAACCTAAATCAGCAAATTGAGGATTCCGAAAATGTCTCCGCTCAATCGCCTGAACTGCGCGACGAACGTGATCGTGCACTTTTGGAGCTATCCCAACTTCTCGATGTTCAAGTCCTCGCGTCCGACAATGGGATGGTGAACGTTCAAACCAACGAGGGCTATTTGCTGGTTGGAGGCCCTGAAAGTAATCAGCTGGATGTTCAAGTCAATCCTCTCAATAATGGTCATTTAGATATCATAATGCCATCACGGCCTGCGGGGCCTAATTTCCCCTCCGATGAATTAGGTGGGTTTCTCGGTGGACTTATTGAAGCACGCGATGGAGCTATTCAGCGGCAACAGGCCGCGCTTGACGACCTGGCATTTGATTTAGCGAATGCTGTCAACACAGCACTTGCCACAGGAACCGACCTCAATGGCAATCCCGGTATAGACCTATTCAACGTTTCCGCTACCCGAGTCGGCGCAGGGCGGAATATTGACATTAACGCGGCCATTAGGAACCAACCGGACGGCCTAGCCCTTTCGGCATCTGGCGCTGTTGGTGACAACACTGTGGCTCTAACGATAGGAACGATTGAAGAACAGAATATTATCGGAGCCAATCTCGAGAGGCCTTCAGATGCGATCGCGTCATCTCTTTATGACCTCGCGGACGCATCAAGAGATGCCAGAAATAGCGAGGAAGAAACTGAAGTCATTTTCGCTGAGGCGCAAATGGTTCGAGATTCTGTACTGGGAGTCTCTGTTGACGAAGAGCTTGTTTATCTCACGGAAGCTCAACGAGCCTTTCAAGGCGCCGCCAAAATATTAAGCACTGCTGATCAGGTGATGCAGGAAATCATGGGATTGATAAGATGAGAGTAACACGCTTACAGAACTATCGTCAGACGACAAACCAAATTCGTAACTTACGCGAGCGAGAAGCTATGGCACTCCAACGAATTGCAAGTGGTCGCGAGCTGCTTCGGGTCTCGGATGACCCAGACAATGCAGTTAACGCCCAACGCACTCGAAGCGTAATGAGCAGAATTGAGGCTCGAGTGAACCGAGCAACGAGCGTTGAATCACGGCTCGCAGCTTACGATGTTGCTTTATCGGGTGTTGGCGAAATTGTTGGACGACTGCACCAGCTTGGCGTTCAGATGGCGAATGATACGTATAACAATAACGACCGCCTCATTGCTTCTGAAGAAGTTCAACAACTTCTCGAATCACTTCGAGCCATAGCAAATTCTCGAGAAGAGGACCAATATATCTTTTCTGGTACCGATAGCACTACCGAAACCATTGATGTTGGATATACCTACCAAGGAAATAACGTAAAACAAGAGGTCGATCTCGGAAACCCGGGCGCACCATCCACTCGCGTCGAAATGTCATTAACTGGTGACGAGGTGTTCTTTGGTGCAGGTGGCGGAACGGACATTATTACGGCGACCAGCGACTTTGTAACAGCTCTCCAGACTAATGATTTAGCCGGGATTCAGACCGCCGTTGGAGAATTTTTGGGTGGAGTCGATCAAACGGCTGCATTCAGGGCTCGTATCGGAGCCACTATGAATCGAGTTGCCGATATAGGAGATAGGAACCAAGGGCAGAAGATTAGGGAAGCTGAAACACTTTCGGGTTATGTAGACGCTGATATCGCCGAAACTGCCACCGAACTAGCCCAGGCGCAGTTCGGGTTACAAGCGGCAATGACCGCTACATCGAGGATTAGTGAGATCTCATTATTAGACTTTCTATAGAAGGCAAGTCATAGGGAAGGATTTTCATAGGAGAAAGAAATTCGGTCGAAGTCCGAAATTTCTTTCAGCAGTGGAAGCTGCTTGAACATAGAACGCATCAAGAAATTGCTGTGTTCACTAACCAAGCCGGCCAGGAATTAGCCGGTGCCAGCGTTGGAGCTGGAGAGAGGTAGTACGGTGCTGTCATTAGCGCGGAGACCAGGTCAAAAAATTAGAATCGGCGAAGATATAATCTTGGTCGTAAGAGAAATCAGAGGGAGACAGGTGAAATTAGGCATAGAAGCTCCTGCACATATAAGAGTTCTTCGCGAAGAAATTTATGAAGAAATATCTGCTGCGAACAAAGAAGCTGTTAGCGCAACAGCCAGCCTACCATCTGTTTTAGCGAATGTTGGGGGTTCAAAGTAATGAAGATTGAAACAACCCGTTTTGGAACAATAGACATAGCGGACGAGTTGATTATTCGGTTTCCAGATGGATTGCCGGGGTTTGATGGACATACGTACGCCTTGATTCATAGTGATGAAAATCCGAATGTGAATTGGTTACAGTCTGCGACTGATCCAGATGTCGCTGTAATATTGATGGACCCCAAAATATTACGTCCAGATTATTCAATCAGTCCTCGACCAGAGGAGCTGAAGGTTATCAACGCATCAGAAAACTTCGAAGATAAAGTTGTAGTTCGAGTCATTATTCGCGCGAGCGAAAAACCGGAGGAGCTATATCTGAATTTGTTTGCGCCACTATTGTTCAATGTTGGCGAACGACTTGGTATGCAGCTCGCATTAGTAGGAAGCGACTACACGATCAGAGAAACGGTCCAGTTGAATCCGCCGAATGCTAATCAAGAAGAAGTGACCGAGCAGGTTGGGTGATTCATATGTCACCTTCTCTCGCAGTCTCCTGTCAGAACTTGTTACGAGCTTTTCGAAAGAACCACGCCAAATTGCTGTCACTGATCTCAGCAGACGACTTCGATACGCTAAAGTTCACCAACTTGATGACTCGACGAGATCAGATCATAGAAGAAATCGTGAATGGCGGTTTACCCGAACCGGAACTCCGGCAGGTTTATAGTGAACATCAAATGCTTCAGGCGAAAATCCACATAGTTTGCGATGAGCTAAAAGCCAGTCTGTCAAATTTGGGCACGGGAACAAAGGCGCTGAGGGCCTATCGATAGTCATTTGTAACGCTTGAATTAAGCATTAGACCGATTTTTCCAAAACCTATCAAAAACCGCTCTTCGGAAGCGGGTCTCGATCTGTTAGCCTCTATATACGGTGATTGAACTTTTCACATTTCTCGAACGAAACAAGAATGAGATAGTCGAAGACCTTCTCGTTCGGATTCCAGCAACGGTTCCCGCCTACAGAAAAATACCAAAAACAGAGCTTCGACAGTCTCTTGAACATCTCATGGAGGCCTATGGAGACTATCTGGTCACCGGTGAGCCTGACACAATGACAAGTGTCTTACGCTATATCACGAAGGTAAGGGCCCAGCAGAGTTTCCGTTTATCTGATGTCTTACGCTCCTTATTGCTCATTCCGCCCGCCCTGCGCGAGCGACTACAGGAAGAGTTTCGGGGGAACGACGCTGCGGATGCACGTGACAAATTTAACGTCGCAGTCGAGAAATTCGAAGAAACAACCTATAATGCTGTCTGCTTATTCACGGATATATTTCAAGAATATCTGATGAATATGATCAACGAGCACCAAGACTACCTGAAAAAAACAAATCAAAAATTTGGCGTGGATTTGTCAAAATTCATTCTTTTCAAGGGGTAATCAATTATGGCAATTCGTCGCCCTCCTCCCTCGTTGAATCCAGCCCTGAGCGCAAAAATTAGCGGTCTTGATAAGAAGCTGGACAAAACTCAAGAAGTGCCTCCTCAAAACAAAACGCCGGAGCCACCTACCCAAAAACCAAACGCTGAAGCAAAAGTTCTGAGTGTGTCCGAACTTGCCGCGAAACAAAACGTACATATTGACCGTTCGCGGGGCGCGCAACAATCGCAAGAATCAAACGATTATTTACTATCCCGTCAGGAAGTCTCCACCGGGCACAATTTTCTTGAAGCTCTCAACGACTCACCTGAAGACGAAGAACGCAACGAAGATAATGAACTCGAACCAGACCCATATCTTTCTGGATTTGAGTCCATGAAAAATGTTTACCTCAAGGTTCACGGAAGAGCGTCACCAAAGACCTTGCAACTCCTTGAGGGCCCCGATCTCGAGGACCTCGTTCGCATGCTTGAAGAGCTTCATCTCACTGACGAGTTGCGAAGAAATACGGAATCGAGACTGAATCGTGTTCTTTACAATATCTTGAAAGATGAACCCGGTCCGTTGTTGCTTGGACTATCGGACGAGAGACTAAGTCACCCTTGGCGCCTCTTTACTGAGGGGTGGGATATTTGGGTTCCAGATATAGAGAGTGAAATGGAAGATGCAGAGGAATCTGGAGTTGAGCTCTTCTGGGAAGGTGAAGCAGAGGATTCACAAGGGCAGGACATTGAAATCACTCAAACTTTGAGCTTTGAATCAAATTCTCTTCGATTGCACACAAAATTTGGCAATAAGACCGACGATTTGACCTTCGACGGTCAAACTTTTTTTCGTCTAAAACAACGATAATCCCGAGACATCCCAAAAGCAGACAGACTTTCTCTTGGAAGGTCTAGATCTGCAGTCTCCTAAGTTCTATGGTTAAACAGAACGTTGGCGAACAATGACGAAATATTGGAAGCGCCCACGATGCCGCTGCCTTCTCCGGATGAATCGATGTCCGAAGAGGAATACGCTGAGTTGGAATTTGTGGACGCAATGATCCTCGGCGATACCACCATCGAACCCGATGAATTCGACTTGTTTGAAGGGACCAACATTGGCGCTTCAGGAAAAACAGACTCCTTCTTGCTGTACGCTGGCGGAACGACGACACGTGGTCTGTCACAAGATAGCGTTCCTTATCGAGATCCAAGAACGCCAGTTGAACCCAAAAACCTAACGCCCTACGAAAGGTTCATATTGGACATGGTCGATGGGCAGCACACCGTAGAAGAACTCCGAGGAAGTGCTGGGCTTGAAAAGCAAGAAATGATGACCACAATGCTCACGCTTGCGGATAAAGCTCTTATTTGCTTCGAAGTCGATGAGTCCGGACTCTTACCCGGACTGTCTCCAAATACGGATAAGGACGAAAGTGTTGCCGACTCCTTCGATCTTGGGGCCAATATTGAAGAGGACATTATAGGCGACACCGCCGCTGAACTGATTCCAAATATTTCAAGCCAACTGACATCCAAAGCGCCAAACAAAAGGACTAGCGAAAAAGCGCTCGGCCGACAACGAACAGAGCTCGATAATGAAGTTAGTTTTGTCGAAGCGAAGGCTTTGCTCACCAGCACTTCAAGAAATATGCTGGTGGAAGATGGAGACAGTGACGATGAAAAAGCAATCACGATAGTTAACCATATCGAAAAAGTTGCTACGACCACGACTGCACCAACAGAGGAGGCTCTTCTGCACGAAGTTCCATCTCTGCATCTCGATTCGCCCCCGACGAATGGAAATGACACGCCCGTACCATTACCTCCCAGTCAGGAGACTTCTGTACCCGCTGCGATAACAGAACTTGGTGAAGTGTACTTAAGCAATTTAGTCGAACAAGCTAGCAACTCTGCTGATTACGATTTTAGCGAAGACGAAAGCGAAAAATCGCTGAGCCTTGGTTTGTCAGAAGAGGAAGAAGAAGCATTCTCAGAGTTGGAGCTATTGAATAATTTACCCCTAGAACCTAATTCGCAGTTTGATATGAGAAACGATTCTCTCTCGCAAGTGAACGATGCCGTCGCCCTTGCAATGGACGAACTCGCAGACGAACTATCTTTAGAAGACGCAGGAGCCGAAGGTCACGAACTATTCTCGGACGATGAGGAACTTGAATTAAGCGA
>Ga0163109_10000030_pt1 | contig 129147 bp, 127 predicted proteins | sample CRUFie1St13metaG_FD_108704 | JGI IMG/M metagenome (GOLD analysis project Ga0163109, IMG submission 108704) | Marine microbial communities from the Costa Rica Dome - CRUD Field 142mm St13 metaG | ecosystem: Environmental > Aquatic > Marine > Oceanic > Photic zone | place: Costa Rica: the...
GATAAAACAATCGATGATTCATCAGAGGTTACTAAAGACTATTTAGATAATCTTGCATTTAATCTTGAAGAAAAATTGAAGGAGTTTGGAATTGAGGGTAGTGTTGCTGATAATTTACCAGGGCCAGTCATAACAAGATTTGAGCTTAATCTTGCTCCGGGTACTAAAGCCAGCCAAGTATCAAATATTGCCAATGATTTAGCTAGATCATTAGCTGTTAAAAGCGTTAGGGTAGTAGAAGTCATCGAAGGCAAATCTACAATTGGAATAGAAATTCCTAATCCAAAAAGGAAAACTGTTACTCTTTACTCAACTCTAAGTGAACAGAATCTTGAAAAACAGAAACCCCTTGAATTTTGCATAGGTAAAGATATCTCTGGAAATTCCTCTACTGTTGACCTACAACAACTGCCTCATTTATTGATTGCAGGAACAACGGGTTCAGGAAAATCAGTTGGAGTAAATACAATTTTATTAAATTTACTAAGGAAAAATTCCCCAGCAGATTTAAAACTTCTACTTATTGACCCAAAAATGCTTGAGCTTTCTGTATACGATGACATTCCACATTTATTAACACCTGTAATAACTGATATGCAAAAAGCCGCAAATGGATTGAATTGGTGTGTAAAAGAGATGGATAAAAGATATAAATTAATGTCACTTCTGGGGGTAAGAAGTCTTGAGGGTTACAATCAAAAAATAACTAATAAAGCCTCAATTAGCGAGGAGATCAAAGCTAAACTTTTTGAAGTTGATAATTCAGAACCCGAAAAATTACCCTATGTTGTTGTGGTAGTTGATGAGCTTGCAGATTTAATGATGGTAACCGGGAAAAAGGTTGAGCAGCTCATTGCAAGATTGGCGCAAAAAGCAAGAGCTTCAGGAATCCATCTTGTAATTGCAACACAACGACCATCTGTAGATGTTATTACTGGACTTATAAAAGCTAATATACCGTCAAGAATATCTTTTCTGGTATCCTCGAAAGTAGACTCTCGTACAATTTTAGATCAAGGAGGCGCCGAACAGTTGCTTGGTAAAGGCGATATGTTATTCGTTGAACCTGGAACATCTATACCAAAAAGAATCCATTGTTCATTTGTATCCGATGATGAAGTTCAAAAAATTACCAAACAAGTAAGAGACAGTGGCACACCCAGCTATATTGAAGAAGTTACGAAGTCTATTGAGATACAGGAAAAATCTAGTGAAGAAGGCGATGCAGATGAATTGTATCAACAAGCAGTGGAATTTGTTATTGAATCAAGAAGAGCATCAATTTCTTCGATACAAAGGAAGTTTAGAATAGGCTATAACCGCGCTGCCAGGCTTATAGAAACTATGGAAGACAATGGGATAGTAAGCCCCATGAATTCAAATGGGTCAAGAGAAGTCCTGTGAAAGACATAGCTTGGATAATATTCATTTCATTGTCCATTAACTCAAAAAATATTATTCCAGATGTTTTTGCTACAGATGTATCTGTTTATAAAGGCGAAGAATTAGTTTCTGAGTCCTTTATAAAGAAAAAAAATGAGGACATTGTCTTAACGACCACTAAACCCTACTCACAATCAATATATTTCGTTGAAAATAAAATCTACATTCAAGATGACGATTTTAAACAAATCTCATTTATTACAGACCAAAATCGCATGCCTTTGTTTAACCTTCTTCAGAATACCCATCAATTTGAATCAATCGAATGTGATAGCGCTGAGTGCTTTGTAAATACAAGTGAAATACCAGGAGTCAGCACAATGGTTGTCATTAAAAATGGAGATATCTTAAGAGAAATTTCTTATTACTCACTAGACTTTAGACACTACAAATTAAAATTTAGCAATTTTGTTAATGAGACTGATAATATTAGTTATACTCCACCTGATGGATATGAGTTTATAAAAAATGATTGATTTAAAAGAAATAAAAACAGACCTGAAAAACAATATTGAAAAACTCAAATCTAAAGGATGTGAAGTTGATATAAAAGAAGTCATTAGTCTTCAAGAAAAAAAGAATTCTACTCAAAAATCAGTAGATGAACTCAAACAAGAGAAAAATAATCTTTCGAAACGAATAGGTCAAGAATCAGCTAATGGGTCTGATGTAAATAAGCTTAAAGCTGAAGCAGAGAGCATTAACAAAAAAATAGATTCTGAAGTGGATAGATTTAACTCATTACAATCAAAATTTTCTGAGCTTGCAGCTCAAATTCCTAACCTTCCCGATGACGATGTTCCCAGGGGTGATTCAGAAGATCATAACATCGTGTTGGATGAGGTTATATATCGTAAAGAAGAGGGGTTAGACCATGTAGAAATTGGCAACAAACTAGGATTATTGGACTTTGATCTAGCGAATAAAATTTCTGGTTCTAGATATGTTGTCCTCAAAGGCAAACTTGCCCAATTACAAAGAGCACTGATTCAATTTATGCTTGATCATGCAGAAGCTAATGGATACTCAGAATATTATGTTCCGCTGATAGTAAACAGTGAATCACTTTTTGGAACAGGCCAACTTCCAAAATTTGAAGAAGACCAGTTTAGTGTTGGTCAAGACAAATATCTCATACCAACTGCTGAGGTTCCCTTAACAAATTTCATACGTGATAAAGTGCTTGATGGAGAAGAGCTTCCACTTAAGTTATGTGCTCATACCCCTTGCTTTAGATCCGAAGCTGGGAGTTATGGCAAGGATACTAAAGGAATGATAAGACAACATCAATTTGAGAAAGTAGAGATAGTACAAATCGTTCATCCTGAAAACTCAGAAAAAGTATTGGATGAACTGGTAACAAATGCCAAATCATTGTTGGATCATCTTGAATTATCTTATAGAACTGTCAACTTATGTTCAGGTGATTTAGGGTTTTCAGCTGCTAAAACTATTGATATAGAAGTCTGGTTACCGAGTCAAAATAGATACAGAGAAATTTCCTCTTGCTCCAATTTTAAATGCTTTCAAGCAAGGAGACTCAATAGCAAAGCAAAAGATAAATCAGGAAAATTCATCCCACATACCCTAAACGGTTCTGCTCTCGCAGTGGGGAGGTGTTTGGTAGCAATAATTGAAAATTATTTTGATAAAAATAAGGGAATTCTTATCCCAAAAGCTCTAAAAAAATACCTCAAATTTGATTGCATTGAGTCGCAGTAAAATTAAACACATATTTTTGATAGATTGTCACTGTTTGTCACTTTTTTGTCATACAATAATGAGAACATGTCATAAATTTTTGAGGGCATTCTATGAAAAAATTTTTATTCACACTTTTCTCTATATTGCTTATAAGTGGTGCTGTGGCTCAAGAAACAACTGCGGTTGTACGTGGTAACGTTTCTGATGCTGATGGTAGTGCTGTAGCAAATGCAGAAGTTGTTGTAACGAGCCGCTCTACAGGTCTAACAAAAAATGTTAGAACTGATTCAGACGGAAACTATTATGTCTCTGGCCTTCCAGCTGGAGTTCGATACGATGTGGTTGTAAGTGCTGCAGGACTTGAAGGGGCTGTTTCAAACGGTCTTTCAATTGCTGTTGGACAGACGAGAGTTCTTAACTACGTTCTTAATACCTTCGAAGAGGTAAGGGTTGTAGGAGAAAGAATTGAACTTGCAGATACCGCAATCGGTCCAAATGCTGTATTTAGCTTGGATGATATTCAAAACTCACCTTCTATAAATAGGAATATTTTAGAAGTTGTTCAGCAAGACCCAAGGCTCTACCTTGATCAGTCAGGCGGAAACAGTAGTGGTGACTCATTCCAATGTAATGGTGCAAACCCAAGATATAACAGTTTAACTGTTGATGGAGTACGACTTAACGATGGTTTTGGTTTAAACAGAAATGGCTACCCAACTCAAAGAATGCCATTCCCATATGATGCAATTTCAAGTGTGGCAGTTGAGTTAGCGCCTATGAGTGTTACTTATGGTGGATTCTCAGCTTGTAACATCAATGCAGTAACAAAGTCAGGACAAAATGAATTGTTTGCATCTGGTTTTGTAGAATTCGGTGGCGACACATTTAGAGGCGATAGCCTTGAAGGCGATGACATTGCCAAACAAGCATATGACGAGGCCAAGTATGGATTTGAAGTAGGTGCTGCTTTAATTCCTGATAGTCTGTTTGCATATTTCGCATACGAGAAATATGACGGTGCTGACTTAAATAACAGAGGTGCGATTGGAACAGGAGCTGTGAACGAAGTTGCAGTAACTCAAGCTGAACTTAATGAAATTGCTTCAATTGCCAGAGATGTTTATGGATTTGATCCAGGTACATCAACAGCAAACCCTTTTGACTTTGAAGATGAAAAATACCTTGCAAAAATTGACTGGTATGCTTCAGACGTACATAGACTTTCTTTTACATACATGTATAACGATTCAGCTAATAAAGTTGGTTCAGACAGAGATTTAGACGAATTTGAATTTAGTAAGCACTTTTATGATAGAGGTGCTGAGCTTACTTCCACAAACGTTTCAATATACTCTGACTGGACAGAAAAATTCTCAACAGAGGTAAGACTTTCATACAGTGAAGTTGACTTCTTACAGCAATGTGTAGCTGGAGCCGAATTTGGTGAAATGAGAATTGAACTTGACAGTGTTGATGTTTACTTAGGTTGTGATGACAGTAGACAAGCAAACGATCTTGATTGGACTGTTGACCAAACTGTTATCAAGGGTACTCTTGTTGAGGGCAATCATACAATAACTGCTGGATATGAAAGAGAATCACTAGATATCTTTAACTTATTCTATCAGCACGTTGATACTGAAATAAGATTTGATGGTATTGATAACTTTAGAGCAGGTAACGCAGCCAGAATATATTATGGAAATGCAATTACAAATAATTTCTTAGATTCAGCTGTTCAATGGGCATACGATGTTGAAACAATGTATTTACAAGACTCCATACAAGTTTCACCAGCTCTTAATGTTACTTTGGGTGTAAGATATGACTACTACAGCTCTGACGATAGACCTGTATTAAACCCAGCATTTATTGCAGACTACGGCTTTGCAAATGATGCTAACCTTGACGGTTTAGACCTACTAATGCCTAGATTCGGCTTTACTTTTGAAGCTAGCGACGCATTAACCCTAAGAGGTGGTGTAGGAATTTTCTCAGGTGGTAATCCAAACGTATGGTATTCAAACGTCTATTCCAATACCAACATGACAGCTGTACAAACTCAGATTAGAGGAGTTAATCTTTTTGATCTTGAATATGTTGGATGTGAAAACGGTGTACCAAATGGCCCTGGATGGTGTGTACCATCAGTTCTTTACAATCAAGTTCTTGCGGGTGACGGAAGCAACTTTGAATTGAACTATATGGATCCAGATTTCAAAACACCATATGAGAGAAAAGTTACATTAGGATTAACTTACTACTTGCCTAATGATTACGTTCTTACTGCGGATGCTATCATGACTCAAGGAGAAGATACCGCAATCTGGAAACGTGGTGATCTCGAAGTTGTAGGCACAAATAGTGATGGCTCTCCAGAATACGATAGTGTTCGTGAAGCAAGTTTTGTTCTTACTAACAGTGCTATAGGTAATGAATCTGAATCAATCTCTTTTGGTTTGTTTAAATCATTTGAAAATGGATTGGACATGAGATTAGGTTACGCTTGGAATGATTCAAGAGATGTAAACCCTATGACATCATCTATTGCATTTTCAAACTACGTAAACAGAACATTCTTTGATCCACAAGAAGAGGTTCTTTCTAGATCCAACTATAATATTGAGCACAGATTTACTGGTGTGTTTAATTGGACTAGAAATTATTTCGGTGATTATTCAACAAGATTTTCACTCTTTGCTCAGGCAAGTTCTGGTATACCTTACAGCTTAACGCTTAGTGGTGCTGGCTGTACAATCGGTAGATATGGATTTACACCATACCTTGATTTTATCGAAAACTGTCTGATAGAGCCTGGTACTAGGAACTCTGAAGATGGAAGTTGGTGGAGAAAAGCTGACTTTAGAGTTTCTCAACAACTACCGTATAACGGAAGAGGGTTTATAGTTTTTGATAATTTCACAAACTTCTTAAATGAAGATTGGGGAATTTTACAGAAAGCTAATTTCCCTTATGGAGTTGAACCAAGAGACGTAGAAGCTGGAATTGCTGAAAGTCGAATTGGAGATGCTTCCCTTTGGGAAATCAGAATGGGTGTTGATTTTAGATTCTAATAGAATCTCTTAAATCTAAAAGGGGTGGTCTATCCACCCCTTTTTTTATGGGCCTAAAAAAAGTTATAATTTGGCATGTCTTCTATTCCATCAGTATCTTTACAATCTTTAGTTTCGAATGATAGCGAAGTAATAACTAATCTGGAAAATAATCTTGAGAATATAGGTTTTTTTATACTGAAAGATCACGGATTAAATTTAAATCTTGTTAGAAACGCATTTTCCCTTTCTAAAGATCTATTTAATCTTCCTTATGATGTTAAGAAAAAATATCATGTTGAGGGTTCTAATGGAGCAAGAGGGTATACTCCTTACGGTATCGAGACTGCTTTAAATGAAAATGTTCCTGACCAAAAAGAATTTTGGCATCAAGGATCTACTACCAATAAACAATTGATGCCCAATCTTTATATTGAGGAACTTAATGAATTTAACTTCATTGATGATCTCTATAGAGAGTTTGAAAATACCGGTTTGGAAATATTAAGAGCGATCGCAAAGTTTAACATTGCCTATAACTGCGATATTGTTGATTCTGCAGTAGATGGCAATTCCATTTTGAGGTTAATTCACTATCCTGCAACTGCAGGAGGCAACGAACATAGAGCAAGGGCTCACAATGATGTAAACTTAATAACCTTACTTATAGGGGGAAATGAAGCAGGACTAGAGGCGCAGGATAGACAAGGAAACTGGGTATCATGCAATTGTAGTGAGGATGAAATAATTTGTAACATTGGCGATATGTTGGAGTTAATATCTAATAAAAAACTGAAAAGTACAACACATAGAGTGGTTGCCAAAGGGAATGAATCTAAATCCAGATATAGCATTCCTTTCTTCTTACATCCCCGCCCAGAAGTAGTGCTAGATAAAAGTAGCGGTTTGACTGCAGATGAATTTTTAACTAAACGTTTACAAGATATAAAACTCAATTAACGATGGATTATTACTTACAAGTTCTAATTGGTGCAATCGCGATGGTGCTTATGGTGTTGCCTTTTTCCAATAATATTAAAGAGATTAAAGTTCGAAATATCTTTGCAGCCATTCTGGTGATGTTTGTTTTTGGCTTTTTATTGCTGAGCGATTTTGTAAGGGGGTTTTTTCAAGTCATTAGTGATGGTGTAGCTAAGCTTTCATCAGCAACAGCGGAAGGCACCTCATTCTTATTTGGTCAATTATTTCAAGATTATCCGTATGCATTTGCCCTAAATGTACTACCTCTAATCATTGTGATGGCATGTATTTCTGCATTGTTATGGCATTGGAGAATATTGCCACTAATTATTAAAGGAATCTCTTATATCTGTGAAAAACTCTTCAATTTAGGTGGCCCTGTTTCCTTTGGAGCTGCAGCTAATATCTTTGTCGGGCAGGTAGAAGCTCCACTCTTTGTGCGCCCATATCTCTCCAGTATGAGTAAAAAAGAATTACTTATCCTTATGACTGCAGGAATGGCAACTGTCTCAGGGTCGGTAATGATAGCCTTAGCTGGTCAACTAGAGAATCAGTTTCAAGGCATTAATGTCGTCCAACATTTTCTTACAGCTTCAATCCTTTCAATACCAGCTGCAATAATGTATGCCGAGATTATGTACCCATCAACTGATATAACTCCGAGCATTAAAAATAAAGAAGATGAGAGGCTATATGAAGGCTCAGTAGATGCAATAACCAAAGGAACAAAGGATGGTCTAAACGTTGCTGTAAACGTTGCAGCCATACTAATTGCGATACTGGCACTAGTATCAATAGTAGATGGCTTTTTAGGTTTAATTATTGAAGGTTTATCTTTACAGTCAATTTTAGGGTACATATTTGCTCCGATATGTTGGTTGATGGGAATACCTTGGGATGAAGCTATTAAAGCAGCAGAGTTATTAGGGATCAAATTGGCTACCAACGAATTTGTTGCCTACATCCAATTTGGAACCATGGATCAAGAAATCTTTTCTGAGCGAACCAAAATTATAGTTTTATATTCTTTGTGTGGTTTTGCGAATTTTTCTAGCGTCGGCATTTTAGTCTCAGGCATTGGTTCAATGGCCCCTGAAAAAAGAATAGATCTTATAGATGTTTCTGGAAAAGCATTGATAGGTGCAACGTTAGCATCTTGTTTTAGCGGTCTAGTTGCTGGGCTCTTTGTTTAGATAAGCTCAGTTAATTTTCGATAATGTTTTCGACAAAAAACCTTGTATTGATCGCCACCAATATCAATTTGATTCCCTTTGGTTAAGACGTTTCCTTCGGCGTCTAATCGACAAATCATAGTAGCTTTTCTGGCACAGTTCTTATATTCACAAATTGTTTTAAGCTCAATTAAATTATCAGCTAAGGCAAGCAATTCAGAGCTGCCTGGAAATAAATCTCCTCTAAAATCAGTTCTTATACCGTAACACATTACTGGAAGGTTTAAATCATCACAGACTTTACAAAGTTCTCTCACCTGTTTAGAGGTAAGAAATTGTGCCTCATCAATTAAAACACATGATAATTCATTCTTTTTTGTACTTTTAAAAAAATCTTGGAAGTTGAAATCTGCATCAAAGATATTGGCAGATTTTTCCAATCCAATTCTAGAGTGGATTTTTCCTTCATGCATGTCTGCATCGACTTTTGGCGTAAACAGAATTGTTTTTAAGCCTCTATCAATATAGTTATGATTCGATTGCAGCAAAGACGTAGATTTGCCAGCATTCATCGTGGAATAGTAGAAATGCACTTTAGCCATTAGTCTTTATTTTTTTTGAAAAGGGAACTTAGATTAAACCCTTTAGGCCTGGCCTCTAAAAAGATATAAATTGCAACCACTGCTAAGCTGACTAAAAAGAAATAAACTCCATCCATTGCGTTATTGTAATAGTTTTCTATAACTTATCATTAATTGTTTATTCTTTTTCTTATTTTTTTAAAATAGAACAAGATCTGTATTTTATGATGCGTTTTTTAATTTTAATTCTTTCCTCTATATATCTTTCAAGTTGCAGTGGTGGATCAGGTAACTTAGACCCTGAGAGTCCGGTACCCATTCCAGTTCAGCCTCCTAGTACTGATACAACTCTCTTTGGGAAAACCGTTTTAGTTGGAAATGTTGAAGTTAATGATAGTTATAATCGAAACCAACAATATCCCACTTGGGACGATAGTGATGGCGACTGCATAAGCAATAGACATGAAATACTAATGGCTCAACATATTGATGATGAGTCATCGCATCCATTAGTAATGAGAGACGACGGTTGTGCAGTAATTAGTGGTAAATGGTTAGATCCGTACGATAATAAGTACTACTATTCTGCCTCAGATGTCCAAATCGACCATGTAGTAGCGCTGTATGAATCGCATATTAGCGGTTCAGGGAATTTTACTTCTTCTGAACAAAGACTTTACGCAAATACTGGAGATAAGATTGAAGGCACGTTACCAGAAACATCTCATCAATTTCTAGCTGTTGGTGGTAGCTCTAACCAAGCAAAAGGCAGCAAAGACCCAAAGTCAGAGTCAGATGGTGGTTGGATGCCAGACAATGACGATTTTCATTGCACCTATCTAAAGAAATGGGTGGAAGTGAAATACTTGAATGGCATTTACTTTGATCGAGAAGAGTATGACTTCATTAAAGACTTTGAAGCAGATTGTTCCAATGATCCACTTCCCGATCTGCCTGAGAATTAATTTCACACCTTCTTTTCGTTATAGTCACAAAGATGTCTAATTAGCTATTCATAATTTGATTTGATTGGTCTTTTCATAAAAGTCCCCTCCCGTAATTGTGGGACCAGTCAAGGCGACTTAAGGTCGCCTTTTTTATTCTTTTTTAGCAATGCAAAAGAGCAAATTCTATAATATTCTTATTGGAGAGGTGGCTGAGTGGTTGAAAGCGCTGGTCTCGAAAATCAGTGGACGTTAATTCGTCTCGAGGGTTCGAATCCCTCTCTCTCCGCCAGTATTTATGAAACCTAAAAATAAAAGTGTAGCAATCATAGGATGTGGTATTAATGGCATTGGTACCGCATTAGCTTTCTCAGAAAAAGGTTATCAGGTAAAGATTTTTGAAAAGGGAAGGGCCTTTGCTGAGACTAGCTCTAAATCCTCTAAATTGCTGCATGGAGGTTTGAGATATCTTGAAAATGGTCACTTTGGTTTGGTTCAAGAGGCATTGAAGGAACGTGCAGCTTGGGTGCAGCAGGTGCCAAATTTTACCAATATTGAAAGGTTTTACTTACCTATATACCAAGGCAAATCTAGAAATAGATTTATTCTTTATGCTGGGGTCAAGCTGTATGAACTTCTGGCTGGAAAACACTCACTAGGACAAAGTAAATTTCACTCTGTGAAGGATACTCTGCAAAATAATTCAAACTTAAAGCATAAAGGACTCATTGGCTCGGTAAGCTATGTTGACGTGCAAATGGATGATCATAAGATTGCCCTATGGCTTCTGGAAAAGGCAAGGTCTAAAGGTGTTGAAATAAGAGAAGGGGTAGAGGTCACCTCGTTTGACGTAAAAGGTAATGTAGCTGTGAATGGCAAGGAACATCATTCATTTGATTATGTAATAAATGCAGCTGGTCCTTGGGCCAAAAAACTCCTCACCGCAAATAGAATTGAATCAAACTTTGACATGAGCCTTGTTAAAGGCAGCCATTTGATTGTGTCAAGACAAACTGAAAACCCATTAGTTTTACAAAATAATGAAGATGGCAGAATTATCTTTATGCTGCCTTCAGCTAAAGGATCAATTATAGGAACTACTGAAATCCCTCAAAAAACATCGGACAACATAATATGTTCAGACGAGGAAACTAATTATTTACTCGATATTGTAAATTCTTACATAAACGAACCCATAAACCATGAAGAGATTATGGATACTTACTCTGGTGTAAGGCCTTTGGTTTTTGATAACAATAAATCCAGTGTCAGCAAAATAAGCAGAGACTCAGCAACTGAACAGATTGGCTCATTAATTAATATATATGGTGGCAAGTGGACTTCAGGGCTTAGCTTAGGTCAAAAGGTTGTCAGTTCTCTTCAAAAAAAACAAGTTTAATAGAATCCATCATCTTCCTTTGCGGTTTCGATATTTATTCCTCCACCTGTGATATTTATTCTAATTAAAATTGGGTGACAACAAACCTGGCAATCTTCCACATATTCTTGTTGATCGTAGGAAGGATCTATCTCTAAGAAAATTTGTTCCCAGCAATATGGGCACTGGGCCGACTGCTCTTCAACCATTAAAGTTAACCCAAAATGCCTCTAATGAGGAAGATAAAACCAAATATGAAAATTATCATTCCTAAAGGCTTTGACCTATTGCCAGTTCCCTTAACATATTTCCATGACCCGAAGCAGATGCCCACTACCCCAAGTACAATATCAATAACATCCATCAGATAAATATAAGCAAGGAATCATTAAGATTCAAATTTAAAATTGTTGCATGCTTGTTACACTCATTGCTTAAAAATTTGCTAGATTAATATCTAAGAATAAAATTCTTAAATATTGGAGGAGAGTATGAAAAATATTTATTTGAGTTTATTAATTTTATTTTCTCTGAGCATCTTCGCTCAGGAGAATGAAGAAGCTGGCGAGTGGGCAGCCGCAGAGTATCATTTCTGTGATTTCAATGAAGGCTACGACATGGATGATCTAATGAAAGTGGTTTCAAAGTTTAATCGCTTTCTTGATGAATATAGTGAGGCAGGCGATTATGATGCGGTCTTAATTCAAGAAAGATATGACGTTGATAATGATTGGGATTATGTTTGGGTAGGGCATTGGCCGTCAATGGAAGATATGGCAAATGGAACAGAAAATTGGTTTCAGAATGGAGGCAAAATAGCTGCTGAGTTCCAAAAAGTTTCTGATTGTAGTGCTGTAAGAGGATGGCAGTACATTTATCGTTTTCAGCCAGCAGAATCAGCAGTTTGGCCTGTAAATTATAGAACTTGTTCTCTTAAAGAAGAGTACACACACGCTGATGTTAGAGATCTTTATGATCGAGCAGCAGAAAAAAGAACTAATGATGGTTTTCCAGGTGGAGGTAGACTTTTCTATCAACAATTTGGCAGCCAAGATCATGATTGGGATACTTACGTTCAAGTTTCAGCACCAGGATCATTTGCCGACGAAGCTGTCATAGCTGAACTTTCAGAGACAGTTGATTACAGTGCAATAAATGAAGAATGGGCAAGTATGGTTGATTGTACTCCTTATGTGCAATACGTAGGAAGTTACCTGACAGATCCGTTAGAGTAAAATATATTGTGACTTTAAAGGAGGCTATTGCCTCCTTTTTTTTGCCTTGGAGTTATAATAATTGAATGAAAAAAGGCTTCTTATATCCATTATTAATTTTCGTTATAGTTAGTTGCTCTGATTCAAATTCAGTTGCTTTAGAAGAAAAACCTTCAGCAGAAGATGCAAAAAAATTTCTCGCAGAATATGAACGTAAAGCCCAAGAAGAGGGACCAATTATTTCATCTGCATCTTGGATTTCCTCAAACTTTATATCGCACGATTCACAAGTTGTTATTGCAGATTATTCCAAGAGATTTACATTACAAGCATTAGAGGATGCTAGAGTCGCTGCTAGCTTTGATAGTCTTAATTTAGAGCCAAGTGACAGACGAGCTTTGGATTTAATAAAAAATGGATTTGTAATGCCGCCACCTTTAAACGAGGAGCTGGCAGGAGAGCTTTCAACAATCATGAGCGAATTAGAGGCTGCCTATGGAACAGGGAGACATTGTTTTTCAGAAGATGAGTGTTATGACCTAGAAGGATTTGAAGCAATTATTGATAATTCCAGAAACGCAGATGAGCTACTAAAAGCATGGTCTGGGTGGCGTGAAATTGGCAAACCAATGAAAGAAAAGTATCTCCGAATGGTGGAGATAGGCAATCAAGGGGCTCAAGACCTTGGGTATGCGGGACTTTCTGATTTGTGGTTTAGCAAATATGACATGCCAGCTGAACAATTTGCTGTCGATATTGATCAGGTCTATGAGGATATTAGGCCGCTTTATGAAGCTCTTCAATGTCATGTAAGGGCTGAATTGAACGAAGAATATGGAGACGAGATTGTTCCTCTTTCTGAGCCTATCCCAGCTCATATTCTGGGGAATATGTGGGCTCAATCATGGGCTAATGTCTATGATTTAGTTTTTGAAGAAAACCCAAATAGCAAGCCAATAGATTTAACTAAAGTAATTAATGACAGAGGCATGACTGAAATAGAAATGGTTGAGGTAGCAGAAGAATTCTTTATCAGCTTAGGATTTTCAAATTTACCTGACACTTTTTGGGAAAGATCGTTATTTGTGAAGCCTGCGGATAGAGATGTAGTTTGTCATGCCAGTGCCTGGGACATTGATAGTAAGAATCAGGACCTCAGAATTAAAATGTGTATTGAGAAGAATGCAGAAGATTTCTCAACCATTCATCACGAACTTGGTCACATTTTTTACTATCAAGCTTATGCAAACCAACCTTCTATATTTCAAAGAGGTGCAAATGACGGTTTTCATGAAGCCTTAGGTGATCTGCTTACACTCTCAATTACTCCAGATTATCTCCAGCAAATTGGTTTTGTAACGACAGATGAGGCTGAGGTAGCGAAACAAGATGCACTTGCATTCTTGATGAAGCAAGCACTTGATGGAGTTGTAACCGCACCTTGGACACTGATGTTAGATAAGTGGCGAATGGCTGTTTTCAATGGTGATGTGTCAGCAGATGAAATGAATGATTACTGGTGGGAGCTTAGAGAGAAGTACCAAGGAGTTAAATCACCAATTGAGAGGCCGCTGGATGCGTTTGATCCTGGAGCAAAATACCATATCCCAGGAAATACACCTTACACAAGATACTACTTAGCTCGAGTGTTGCAATATCAGTTTCATGAGGGTTTGTGTAAAGCAATGGATTTTCAAGGACCTTTGCACGAATGCTCAATTTATGGAAGTCAAATAGCAGGTGATCAATTAAGAGCAATGCTTGCCTTAGGGCAAAGCAAACCATGGCAAGATGCATTAGAAAGCATCATTGGCACAAGAGAGTTAAGCGGTACAGCCATGTTAAATTATTATGCACCTTTAAAGGAGTGGTTGGATGATAAGAACAAAGACAGAGTTTGTGGTTGGTAATTCACTCAACGGATATATACTGTACTAAAATAAAATTACATATTAACTATTAAGGAGGAATGATGCTTAGATTTTTAATTATGTTTATGTTCTCTGGAATGATAATTGCTGATGATCACAAAATTCCAGAGAGTTTCGAAGACTGCGAAGGACGAATTGCAAACTATTATGTGGCCAAACTAACACCAAGAGGATCCCTTGAGGGATGGTACAAGGCAACAGAAATGCATAGAGAATACTATCAATCTAGAGGGGGAAAGGTAAATATTTATCCATCACTTCAGTATCGGGTTGATGAAGAAAACAATACAGAAGATAAGATTTTCAGAGTAAGTAGTCTTGTAGTGTGGGATAGTCAGGAAGCATGGAATGAATTTCGTGAATTTCGAAACAATCGAAGCGAAGACGAGGCTAGAGAGGACCGAAAAGAATACGATGCATTTGTAGCAATGTATGATCGTCATAATGAGGTTACAGCTCAAAGGCGAATTTGTCTTCTGAACTAACGAATCTTTACATTTTAACTACTTTGTAAAAAAGAGAGGTGCGAAAGCACCTTTTTTTTAAATTTGCTTTCCTTTGCCATTGTTTTGTAACAATAATAATTTAGTATAAAAAATTAACTATTTTTTGGAGGAGTTGGCAATGAGAATAATTTTATTCATTTTAGCTAGTTTTTATCTATCAGCTGATGATCATGAGCAGTCTTTTGAAGGACTTTTATCATCTGAGAGATTTAATATTGACGGAGGAATGGAGCTTGTGATTGAGAAACGCTCAACATGTAATGCAGGCAACACTCCAAAGCACTTTCATCCAGCTGCAGGAACAGTGGTTTATGTTCTGGATGGAGTTTCACAATCTAAGTCCACAGGGCAGTGGAAACAATATTCAAAAGGTGAATATTGGTTTGAAAGATCTGATTGGGTTCACGGAGGTGAGGCCGATGCACCAGATTTAGGTGATCAATGCACTGATTTACTTGTAATCAGAGTCGTAGAAGAAGGCAAAGAACATACAGTATTTGTTGATTAGGAGATAATATGAGATTTTTACTTTTAATAGCACTTTCGTTACCAGTCCTTGCTGATAATCATTCAAAATCAGAGAAAGAGGTTCTTGAAGCACTATATGGTTACTTTGAAGCCAGAAATAGCCAAGATTATAAAGCCGCTATGTCTTTTGAGAGCAATAACGGTACTTATAATACAAACTCGGATGGTAGTTTTCATAAACCCATTCTTATAGAAACGCTTGAACAAAGATCACAAAATCCCCAGTCTGGGATTACAAATATTTACTACCCAGAAGCTATTGAGCTATCTAAGGACGTTGTTCACGTGAGATTTTATTCTGAGGGTATATACGGCGGTAGAAGCTCAAGTGGTCCATATAGAACTAGAGTCACCATGAATTGGATAAAAGAGGGTGGTAAGTGGGTTGTTAAAACTCAACACTACTCACCAGCTGTTTATGGTGGTGTTCATATGCCAGATGCATATGACTTTCAAAATTAAGGAGAAATATGAAATTTTTATTACTAATTTTAATCATCTTGGTACCTGGTGCTTTACTATCAGAAACCTCTGAACAATACACCTACCGAGCAGAATTCTTTTTTGGTGACCTTAATGAGGGCAGAGATTATGAAGATGTCAAAGCTCAAAATATGGAGTATCTAGGCTTTCTTAAGGAAAATGACCTTAAATACGGTCGTGCGCTTTTCATTCCTATTTGGTCAGGCGAAAGAGAGTACGACATAATCGAATATGGTTATTGGCCTAGTGGCGAGGAACAATATCGTGAATGGGGTGCATACATGAATAAGTATCCTGCGTGGGCAGAGGAAAATAGTAAATATCAAGGTGCCGACCCAGTATATGCTGGAAGTGCTACAACTGTGAAAAGGGCCATCTCAATGAGAGGAGTTAGAGCTCGTGGAATTCGAATTCCTCAGGAAGAAAGAGACAGATTTAATTTTGTTGATTTCAGACGGTGTGAATTGAAAAATCAAGGTAGTATCGAAAAACTACTAGACCTTAATGCAAGAGTTGAAGCAGCCGAAATAGAAATGGGTAACAGAGCAGGGTACGGAATTCATTATCTAGAGCCTTACCGAGGAATAGATGAAAATGTTGATTATGACTTTGTAATTATGCGCCATTACTATAGTGCTGAAATGAGAAGTAGCATCGTTACAAGCTCACCAAGCTTTAGAGAAATGATGAATAAAAATGGTTTTTACAAAGAGTTTAGAAGGTATGCAGAGTGTGGCCCAGAATCAACTTTTAGAGTTGAGTGGCTCTATAATTCATATCAGGATTAGTTGTAAAGATTAATTTTTATCTCTGATTAAGCCAGCATAACTGCTGGCTTTTTTATTTGTTGTAAAGCAACATATAACTCATGAAGTTTCGGGACCTTCTTGCAATTCTCTTCTTGAGTAGCCTCTTTGCATCTCAAATACAATCAAACTTTGGTAAAACTAATATTTCACTAGAAAGGCTTGATACTGGTGATGGACAATATATTTATTACGATCTTTATAAACCAGAAACTGCTACAGAGTTAACAAAAGCACCATTTATTGCAATTATTCCAGGCTTTCAAAGATCAAAAGAAGCCCTATCTAACGTAGCTATTGAACTTTCCCGGAGAGGCCATGTTGTTGGCCTAATAGATCCTTATGCTCAAGGTTTATCAAGTTCATCAAAAAGCAGAATAGCTGCTACAACGCAAGGATATGGAATGTTTGCGTTGATTGAACATATCCATGGCTCAGATGATTATCTTTATATAAATAAAAATCTCTTAGGCTCTACTGGACACTCCATGGGTGGAAATGCCGCTATTCGTGGTGCGGATTATTTTGGAAAAGATGCCATTAAAAATGATAAGGAAAGCATATTACATTCAATTTATATTTCTGGTTATGTGTTGACCCTTAGGGATGAGATTTTAAAAAACGCTAGATCAAATATTGGTGTAAGTTACGCCCTTTACGACGAGGGAGCCTTTCGAAATGAATTAAAAGGTTGGGACGCTGCAGATATGAAAATTGCACCAGAATCGCTAAGAACAGTAAATAGTATTTTTGCAGAAAATGAAAAACTTGAAATAGTAGAGCTCAATAAGATGTATGGGAATATTGAAGATAGGACGGCAAGAATAATCTTTAACGAAGCCTTACTTCATCCTTTTCAACCTTACAACAAAGAGGCCATGGCGAATCAATTGTATTATTTTGACGAGGTATTTGATTCCCCAATAAAAAAAGACTCTTATGATCAAATTTGGCAATTCAAAGAATTCTTAACCTTATTAAATATGGTCGTTTCGTTTTTGTTATTAATTCCCTTAACAAAGAATCTTCTTAAAATAAGTTTTTTTTCGATAATCGTGAAAAAGGTTCCCGAACCGCTACCTGTTCAAAATAGAAAATCTAAAATAATATTTTGGTCTTTGATAGGTTTTTCTGCATTAGTTGCTTGTGTGACCTTTATACCTATGGTCGAAGTTGCAAAATACCTGTTTCCCGAAGCAGCTACTAGAAACTTAACATGGTTCTTCCCACAAAGAATGAACAACTCTGTTATGCTTTGGGCTTTGTTTAATGGAACTTTAGGCTTGATTTTATTTTTTCTAAGTTATTACATGTTCGGGAAAAAACATGGTGTCAAACAGAATTCATGGGGTCTTGGCATCAGCTTAAATGAATTGTTTAGGACTGTAATTCTGGCGCTATTGATTTTTGCAATTTACTACTTAATTTTGTATGTCATCTATGCTCTTTTTCATATTGATTACAGGTTCTGGTTTATGGGGGTAAGGGTATTTCAGCCTGAGATGCTATTAGTTTTGGCAATGTATTTTCCGTTTTTCTTTGTATTTTTCTTCTCAAACTCTTTAAGGGTTAATGGTGCCATGAGATTTAGCGGTCAATCGGAAAACGTTTCACGGCTTATTGGAGGCTTAGCAAATTCAGGGGGTTTGATTCTAATAATTATCATTCAGTATGTAGTATTTTGGTGGACAGGTACTGTTTACTGGACAACAAATTGGCTGAGCGTAAATTTGTTATTTGGCATTGTTCCAATTATGTTTATATTGCCTTATTTCAATAGGATATTTTTTCAAATTACTGGCAGAGTTTATCTAGGGCCTTTAGTGACATGTCTGATCTTTATTATGATTCTTTCTACAAATACAGTTGTATATTTACCCTTGAATTAAAACAACTATGTTTTACATAATAAATATAGAAGATATTATTATTTTGGAATGGGCTTAAAATCAAAAACAAAATATAAATCAAAAGAACCAAATCATGAGGGAGTCTACGAATATTCCGCAGAAGAAAATGAAATTTGGTCAAACCTCTACGCTCGTCAAGAAGCAAATCTATCTAACTTTGCCTGTGAAGAATACATCTCTGGGCTTGCCGATTTAAAGCTTCCAAGAAACAAAGTACCTCAACTTTTGGACATCACAAAAACTTTAAACAGTAAAACAGGCTGGGGTGTGGAAGGAGTGCCAGCATTGATTTCGTTTGATAAATTTTTTGACCTTCTTGCTAACAAAAAGTTTCCGGCAGCAACATTTATCAGAACTCCTGAAGATTTTAAATATCTAAGAGAACCAGATATTTTCCATGAAATTTTTGGTCACTGCCCCTTATTAACAAATCAGTTTTATGCAGATTTTATGCAGAAATACGGTGAACTTGGAAAATCAGCACCTGCGTCAGACCAAGCAATGTTAGCTAGACTATATTGGTTTACGGTAGAGTTTGGTCTTATTAAAAGAAACAACAGTCTTGAAGCATATGGTTCTGGAATAGTTTCCTCTATAAAGGAATCACAACATGCTTTAAGCACAAATGCTGAAGTTAAACCACTTAACCTCCTAGACGTTTTCAGAACACTTTATAGAATTGATATCGTTCAACCAATTTATTTTTATATTGAGTCTTTTGAAGAACTTTATAACTTAGTTGATGATTCCAAGATGGTTTTTGATTCTATTCGTGAAGCAAAAGCAAAGGGGCCATTCGTTCCAAAGTTTGAAGTTGAAGACTTGCCTGAAGATGATTTTCGAAAAAAACTTGTTAGATCATTAGCTTAACTGCTTTACATGCAAGATTTTTAGGGCTACATTCTATATATATTCATTGTTTATAAGCAGATATTTTATTTCTTAATGACTTTTTCTATCTGATTGTAAATGTAACTTAAATGCTACACGTGAGGAATTTATGAAAATTGATTTTAAACTCATTATGAGTTTACTAATTCTTGCTTCATTAACATCTTTCCAAGCTATTGCCCAAGAGGTTGAAGTTGAAGAAGAAGATGAAGATGAAGTGGTTGAAGAAGTTGTCGTGACAGGTTCTCGTATTGCTCGAGATCCCAACGAACTTGCTCAACCAATTACGATAATCTCTGGTGAAGAATACAGAAATAGAGGTTATACCAATGCTGCACAGGCACTTACAGATTTGCCTGGTGTTGGCACGGTTAACTCTCTTTCTGGAGATCAGAGTGGACTAAGTGCTGGTCAACAGATTGCAGCAAACTTTGATTTAGGTTCAGATAGAACCCTTACCCTTGTAAATGGACGAAGATTCGTAGGCTCTCAAGTTCCAGGATCCTTTGTTTCTGCAGGAAGTGGAAATGCTGTTGACCTAAATAACATTCCAGCAGCTCTGATTGATAGAGTTGAGGTGCTGCCAGTAGGTGGTGCTGCAGTCTATGGTGCCGATGCTATTGCTGGGGTAATAAACTTTATCCTTAAAGATGACTTTGAAGGTGCTGAATTTAATATTAACCAATACGATTATGCTGGCATGGAAACCGATAGCCAAATGAACTTTACTGTTGGTGGAAACTTTGCAGGTGGTAAAGGAAATGTTGTGCTAAATGCTCAATTTGAATCGATAGGACAAGTCTTCTACGACCAAGCTAATGACAGACTTTACAATTGTGAATCAGGTTTTTTCTTTAGAAATCCTGATGATTCTGGACAACAAATGTATGCGGTAGCCGGCACTGTTTATCCACAAACTCTTCCAGAAAGCTGGCATTTTGGTAAAGCAAATGCTCAAGGTCAACGTGCATTTGGTGATAATGGTGGGAATTTATGTCCGACTTTAGTTTCAAACCCAGTTGAAGGCTTGCTTACAGTATACGGGTACAACGAAGTTGGAGATCCAAATTGCTTCGGAATACCTAATTATTGGTGTGGGGCGTTACCAGACGGAAATTTCTACACGTTTGATGCTCCTGGAAACCTTGCAATTATGGACCCAGGTGTTCCATATGGAAGATACTATTACACACGAGGTTCATCTATTTATGATATCCAAAAAAATAGAGTTCTTAGATCTGGTTTTGAGAGAAGAAATCTTACTGGTTTCTTAAACTATGATCTTAATGATTCAAATAGGTTTTACATGGATTTCTTTACCAATGACTACTTTGCTGAAGACGATGGATCTTCATCCTCAGCTCATTACTCAGATTATTATTTTGGTGCCGTAGACAGCGATAACTGTAATGCTGGTGGGAATTGTTACTCCCCATTAGCAAGTATACCTATTAGCTTTGATGATCCTTTCTTGACCCCAAATTCAAGAGCAATTCTTCAAGCAAATGGTTTTGGAACTGGAGATACACTTTACATGCAAAGGCTGTGGGTTGATCTTGCACCAACTTTAAGAGGTGATGGTTTTGATAACGAGAGTAATGTTCAATTTTATACCACTGGTTTTGAGGGTGAATTCTCACTTATGGGGCTTGACCTTGAATACGATACCGGCTTCAGTTGGGGTGAAACAAGAGTCATTTCAAATGAGCCATTTGTTGTGGCTGCAAGATGGGCAGCTGCGCTTGATTACGGTATAAATCCTAATACTGGTCAAATTGATTGTAAATTTAATTATGATCCTGACTATCAGTTACCTGCAACAGGCCTGCAAGATAGTGATTATTCTATATTAGGTGGAGGGGTTGGCTTAGGTTCGCCTGGCGATTGTGCTCCTTTTAACCCAATGGGCTTCAATAATCCAGATAATGCTGCAGCAAAAGACTACTTTACAGGTAACACAAGTTACGGCGGAACTATAAACCAACAATCTTATTGGGGACAAGTTTCAGGCCAACTTCCAGCATTTTTCCAATCAGGAAACTTTGGTGGGCCAATTGATTTTGTAGTTGGTTTTGATAATAGGAAGGAAAGTGCAGAGTATGTTTCTGATCCAATGGCATATTTTGCTGTAACAATTAGAGGTTCAGCTCAAAAAGGTTCTGGTGGACAATATAAGGTCAAATCAAACTTTTTAGAACTTTCTATTCCTTTAGTTGAAGACCTTCCTTTTGCCGAAGAAGTTAGACTTGACTATGGTACTAGAACTTTGGAAAACGCAAATATTTCCAGAACTAATGAATATGATGTGTCAGCAACAAGTTTGTTTTGGAGAATTAATAGTGATTTTGCTGTAAGAGCTTCTGATCAAACTACAACAAAATCTCCGAACTTGCTTGACCTATATGGTCCTAGAAACCCAACTTTCCAACAAGCTCTTGATCCTTGTGATGCAAGATATGTAGATGATGGTGATTTCCCAGCAAATAGAAGAGCAAACTGTATTGCAGATGGAATTGATCCTGATAGCTTTAGGAGTTTTGTTGCAGGTGGTACTGTTCAGGGAACAAGTGGAGGTAATCCAAACTTGCTTGATGAACAAGGGGAAACATCTTCGTTTGGTCTAGTTTTCACACCAACTTATGATTTCCTAGAACCATTTGGTAATTTCTCACTTGCAGTAGATTTAATTGAAATCTATCTTACTGATTATGTAACAACGTTCAGTCTGCAAGACTTTATGGAAGCGTGTTACGACGCAGCTTCATTCCCTAACAATTTCTGCCTAAACTTCCAAAGAGATGGTGACGGCCAAGTTATTGATTTCCAAGTTGGGGCTGGAAACTCAGGAGTTATCGATTTTGGTACCTATGTTTATAGATTGAGTTGGGATCATAATATTGCCTCTATGTTAGGTTTAAGAAGAGATCTCGGAGATATCGGATTAACTTGGCGTGGATATCAGCAGACATCAAGAAATCAAGCTGATTCTGGAGACCCTGCTGACCTAGTTGATAAAACAGGATGGGCATCAGATCCTGAATGGCTATGGGACTTAAATGCAGCATGGTCATTTAATAATCTGTATGCATATTACCAAGTAAATTTTGTTGATGGTGGTTGGATAAATAAATCTCAAACCGATACCAGAGCAGATTATTATCTTGGTGTTAATGGTCAACCAATCACTCAGTTCGATAGTTATTGGACTGATTTAGTTGGTGTGGCTTATAACTATGACGATAAGTTGAGCTTTACTGTAAGAGTAAATAATCCACTTGATCACGATGGATCTGAAAGCAGATACCAAACTGAAAGAGGGTTAAGCTTCGTTGGAAGAACAATTACAACAAGCTTTACTTATAGATTCTAAAGAATCATTAACGTAAAAGGGGCTCTTTTGAGCCCCTTTTTTTTACGCGTTTATATTCAGCTAGCTAGCAAGAATCCCATAAATATTAGACACCCAAGGGCAGAAAGCCATGCTAAAGTTCTCAAATATATAATTCCAAACATGTAACTTACCCCATGTACTACTCTAAAGATTAGCCAGTAGCAAGCAGGTTGAGACACATCTATATTTGCTGGTATTGATAAGACACAAAATACTAGAAATATCGGCAAGGTTTCGAGAATGTTTTTACCTGCTCGCCTTGCACGTTGCAACATAATAGAATCATCAAGAGCTTCATCTTGATTTGAAAATTGCCATTGAAGATTCTTTATATTTAATAAGAAAGGTATTACCCAGAACTGAACCAGAGCAAGAGCTGAGGCAAGAACTATGTATATTGAGATTTGATCTATATATTCATTCATAATTACTCCTGTATGAAAATAATTTATTATTGATTGAATGATACTAAAAATTACATTAATAATCCTTACTCTTTTAGCATCTTTTTTAGGAGGAATAAGTAACCAATTTACAGATTGGACATGGTATGAGTTATTAAATAAATCTGAACTCAATCCTCCTAATTATGTATTTGGTTTGGTTTGGCCAATACTTTATTTGTTGATGGCAACAGTTAGCTTCTTGAATTCCTCCAACATTTACAGGCTCTATATTATCCAACTAATACTCAACTCAGCATGGAGCTGGATATTTTTTGTATTACAGCTTACAGCTGTAGCTTTCCTGGACATTTTAATTCTGATTGCGCTTAATGTTGGGATTTTAGTAAAACTATTTGTAACCAAAAGTTTAATTAGTTTAATTTTGTATCTTCCATACGTGCTTTGGTTAAGTTTTGCTGCCTTTCTTAATTTATCAATCTTAATTCTGAATTAAGCATGGGAAAAAACTTTCAGCCTGATTGGTCATAAGGTATTGGCCATTTGGGTAGTATTCTTTCATTATTTCTTTTGTTCTTGATTGAAAATCTACACTTTGTATAGAATTCTGAAAAGTCTCTGATGATAACATGTGTCGAAATTGAATTATTCCTACATCATCGTCAAAAACTCCATCACCATCTTCGGCAATAGGCAACCAAGCAATTCCACATTCTGATATTGCATTGCGTGGTTTGTCCTTAAATTTACTGATCATAAGGGTAAAAAACCCATTTTTATCTACTGGAATCTCCTCATCAAATAAGCAATCATTTACTCTAGTGTTCCCAAAGCTTTGGTTTGAGCATACAGACCAATACCGCAATTCATTTTCTTCCATACTCTCGTTTCCATAGAATGTTGCTGGTGTCTTAGGCGCTTTAGCTCGGATCACTAAGACTTTCCCATGTTTTCTATTAATAATTGTTCTAAGGTAATGATTGTCTAAGTTTGGAAAAAATCCTCCCGTGCTTCTTGGTGCATCGTTATTAAATTCTCCTGTGTATATTCCAATTAGACTCTGCCTATCAAGTTGAATATACCATTTTGGTGGATTTTGGGCAGGCCAAGTAATTGGTTTATCTGGCTGCGAAGCAAGTTCACGATATTTTAGAGGTGGAATTCCAGCAGCATCTAATGTTATTGCCAAAGGTTGAGAGGTTTTAAGTATTTTACAAGCTTCCTTGCCTTCATAAACTCTCCCATTTATTTCTAGGACAGGTGAGGGTAGTGTAACCCCCCCAGTTGGCTGAAGGTTTTTATCAGGTAAATATATCCTGTAAACGATTACCTGTTGTTTTGGACCATATTCTGGGGCATGAAGAATATTATTAGATTCAAGAGATGAGATCCTTCCAGTTTTTCTCTTCTGTACGGGCTTTTTATTTAAAATTCTGATTTCATATGACCTTTTATCACTTAAACGGTTATTTCCATATATGAAAGGATTAATCGAGTTCTTTTTAGGCTCTATTAAATAATCTGCAAGTGATTCAATGGGTCTACCTCGTTGATCATAACTTATTAAGGACATGTAGCGTGCGAAAGGAAAATCTCCCTTTAAAAATAACTTTGAATTCTCTGGTATAGAAAAAGCTGCAGCCCAATAATAAACATTCGAATCAGGATAAGCTAAATTGATATATGGATCTGGGCCATGCGGCCCTCGTAACCAAAAACAATCCCTTGGACCAGGGATTTCATTTGAGCTAACAATATTTTGTAATAAAAAAATGAAAATGATTATTCTTTTCATAGTGCCTTTAGAACTGCTTTTATATTTGAAATCATGTCTGGGTTGCCTTTAAAAGATTTAACTTCTTTATCAACTTTGTTCCAGTCATGAGCTGATTCGCTAAAAAAATTGGAGTCAGCTTTTACCCAGCTAGAGTCGTCTAAAGTCCCTACCTTGAGAAATCTAAGCATGGGGAGCTCTTTTGCATAACTTAAAACCCCAGACCCACAATTATTGCAAAAACCTCTTTTAATGTTTAGGCCTAGTGACCCCTTTGTTTCAAAAAATTTTAGTTCACCACTGACCAATAAGTTTTTCTTCGCAACATATAGCAAAGTAGCTTTGCCCGATCCAGTCGATCTCTGACAGTCTTTACAATGACAATTATGCGTTGAAATTACTTTATCTCTTTCAAAAGAATAGGTTATTTTCTTACACTGACAGGAACCGGTTTCCATTATTTCCTATAGTCCAATGGAGGCTCTCTGTCTCCTAAGAGTGCTTGATAGTCATGATCGCCAACTCGATCTAAATGTTCATCCCATGCCATTTTTATAATTTCTGGATTTTCCAGTAGCTTAATGGCTGAATTTGCCAAGGCTTTTGCTGCTAAATTTGCACCTTTGGTTCCAATAGACGTTCCCCCGGCAGCAACAGCCTGCCAAGAGTGAGATGAGGTACCAGGAACCCATGTTGCAATTCTTACTCCTGAGGTTGGGACTTTCCATGAAACATCTCCAACATCTGTTGAGCCTTTTCCAGCTGAAAATCTCAAAGGTTGAATTTGTTCTTGTGAACCAATTTCTCTGGATGGGTTAAGTAGTGTTTTGTATAATTCTCGTGCATAAGCCATTTCCTCTTCATTGTAAGAAATACCTCCAAGTTTCAGCAATTCAGTATTGATCATTTCTGAGAGAACACGGTTGGGCATTAGTGGATAATTCCCGTGCATTACTTCATATTCGAGTTTGGTTTCTGTTCCTCTAGCAGCTCCTTCAGCGGCTTTTACTACTCTTTCAAATAATTCGACTACACCATCAACTTTTGGATGTCTTACATAATAATAAACTTGTGCTTCTTCAGGAACGACGTTAGGAGCTAATCCGCCTTTTGTAATTACATAATGTATCCTAGCTTCCTCATCCATGTGCTCACGCATCATATTCACCATCATATTCATTGCTTCCACACCGTCTAATGCTGACCTGCCATTTTGTGGAGCTCCAGCTGCGTGAGCAGATATGCCCTTGAAGGTAAATCTTGCAGATTTGTTGCCATTGGAACTTGAAAAATGCGACTTGTTTAAATCATCAGGATGCCAGTGCAAGACAATATCAACGTCGTCAAAATATCCATCTCTTGCGATATAAACTTTCCCACTACCACCTTCCTCAGCAGGTGTACCATAAAGACGAATTGTTCCCTTTTGATTGGTTTCTTTTAAGTATTCTTTAATTGCCACCGCTGCATGAACAGAAGCAGCTCCGAATAAGTTATGGCCACATGCGTGCCCAGCGTCACCACCAAGAGAATCTCGATAAGGGTTAGTGCTTTGAGATAAGCCTGGTAGTGCGTCAAATTCTGCTAAAACCCCAATTATTGGACCACCATTGTTATATTCTGCAATAAATGCTGTTGGTATACCGGCTACACCGTCTTTTATAGAAAAGCCTTCATCGATAAGAATGTCTATCATAGCCTTTGAGCTTCTAGTCTCGAGATAGCCCATTTCTGCGTAATCCCAAAGATCTAAAGCTAATTGATCGTACTTGGATTTTGTTTTTTCAATGTAATCGCTTACATCGGAAAAAATATAGAAAGTAAAAAATAGTAGTAAGAATCTCATATTACCCCCAAGTAATATTGTAGATTATTTTTTAGAGTGTGTGAGGGTAACTTTGACGTCTTTCAACAGAAGAGCAGCAATGCTCAAAAGCAGTATAGATCCTGCCTCAAAAATTAATTGCTCTGGAACAGAGTCTTTACCTTGTAAAACAATTAATCTTGCTAAAGCTGTTATGCCAATAAATAGTGGGTATATAACAGGTAAAACATGGCTCCTGAAATAGATCGCAACCATACCTAAAACCTCAGCATATATGAACATTAGTAGCAGGTCTGCTAGACCAATAGTGCCTTTGCTGTAGACTTCGAACAACTCGAAACCTACAGCAGCAACTGTCATTACTGCAATTATTCCTAAAATTAGATCTTCGAGGTATTCAAAAAATTTATTCGCCTTGTTCATAAATGCTTATTTGGGGATAAATTCTAAAAAAACTAGTTTTTACTGTGGGGTGGTAGTTTTGCTTCAACAAACCACTCATGTTTTCGCTTTACAGGGTTAAATTTTTTAATCTTAAGTTTTTCATTCTCTTGAATGAATTTTTTTGTTTTAACTACTGTGTAGTGATATGTATGACTATCTCTTGTTTCACCTTCAGGAATTAAATAAATTTTTTGTTGTTTGTTTGCTGCCATAAATGCGTACTGTACAATAAGTGATAGAAATTTTCACTATATTTTATGAAATATAAAACAATAAATTCTGACAAATTCCATACTCCGTACTCTGATGCAATTGAGATCGGCAACCTTGTTGAATTTTCAGGAATGATCGGAAATGATGAAAATGGTCTAGTTGATGGTGGTTTTGAAAAAGAGTTGCATCAAATATTTAAAAATCTTAAGAGTTCACTGCAATATTATGAGCTAGATTTGCAAAATGTTATTAAAGTTAAAATATTGTTAAAAGATATAAACTACATGCCAAAACTTAATGATATTTACTTGAGCTATTTTCAAAAACCGCTCCCGATTAGAACAACTTTCCAAGCTGCAGGGCTTCCATTTAATGCGGCAGTAGAAATTGAATTTACTGCCCACAAATGAATACAACATATTTGAATGCATTTCACCATGCAGAGGGCGGAAACATGGTGGATTTTTCTGGATGGGAGATGCCAATAAATTATGGGTCCCAAATTATTGAGCATAATTTAGTACGTCAAGAGGTCGGGGTTTTCGATGTTTCTCACATGGCAGTTTTTGATCTCAAAGGTGACAACCAGATTTCTTTTTTAGAAAAGCTCCTACCAAATAATATAAATAAAATTAAATCTCTCAAAAAAGCGCTTTATTCACCTTTATTAAATTATAAAGGAGGGATTCTAGATGATCTCATCGTTTACCATCTTGGTAATTCAAACTTTAGACTCGTTTCAAATTGTGCAACTAGAGAACAAAATAAGAAGTGGTTTAATGAAATAGCATCTGAATTTGACGTAGAAGTAGATTTTAAATCCGATTATTCAATTATTGCCTTGCAAGGGCCAAGCTCTAAGACCATTTTAGACAAGTTAATTCAAACAGATATTAAAAATTTTGAAGTATATACAGATTCTAATCTAATGATAGCAGGCACTGGCTATACAGGTGAGAAGGGGTTTGAAATTATTTCAGATAAAACTAAGGGTGAAGAGATATGGCATGAAATCATAAATCAAGGAGTTAAGCCAATTGGTCTAGCAGCCAGAGATACTTTGAGACTTGAGGCAGGATTAAATTTGTATGGATCAGATATGACAGAGGAAAATCATCCGTACGATTCAAATTTGTCTTGGACTGTTGATTTGAAGAGCAAAGATAGAGATTTTATTGGTAGGGATGCCCTTCAGACAAAAACTGATAGTCCGAATATATTATGTGGCTTTTATACCAATGAGAGAGGGGTGCTTAGGAGTGGTGCAAAGATTAGTTACGAGGGTGGGTCTGGAACCATCACGAGCGGTACATGGAGCCCCACATTTAAAAAAAACATAGGCCTATGTCGAATTAACCGCAATCATCCTAATGAAGGAAGAGCTTTTTTGAGAGATAAGGAGATTAATTTATTTTTTTGTGAGACAAATTTTTTAAAATATTTAAAATAAAACAATGGCAGACATTCCAAATAATCTTAAATTTTTAGACTCACATGAGTGGGCAAGGCTTGAGGATGACGGTACCGTTACTGTTGGAATTTCAGATCACGCACAAGAGTTGTTAGGCGATATAGTTTTTGTTGAATTGCCTGATATTGGGAAAAATATTGCGAAAAAGGGTGATATTGCAGTGGTCGAGTCAGTCAAAGCAGCATCTGATGTTTACTCTCCAGTAAGTGGCGAAATAACAGAGATTAATGAGGTACTAAATGATAATCCTGAAATTATTAATGCCTCACCTTACGATGAGGGTTGGTTTTTTAAAATTAAGCCACAAGATATAGGAGAGCTTGCTAATCTTCTAGATTCAGAAGCATACAAAAAAGTTAGTGAAAGCTAAACTTTTATAAAATGGCAAATAATACAAGAGACTTTTCCTACAGACATATTGGTCTAAAAGATTCTGATGTTAACAACATACTTCATGATCTTGGCTATGAAGATATGGAGACATTTCTAAAAGATTTGATGCCAGAATCGATCTATGACAAAACAGATATAACTTTGCCTGATGCACTTGATGAAGCATCAGCACTTAAAAAATTAAAGTCGATTTCAAAAAAAAATAAGGTTTATAAAAGTTACATAGGACAAGGCTTTTATAATTGCCATGTTCCTAGTGTCATTAAACGAAATGTGTTTGAAAATCCTGGTTGGTATACATCTTATACTCCTTATCAACCAGAAATCGCTCAAGGCAGACTGGAAGCCTTAATGAATTATCAAACTATGATTACTGATCTCACAGCAATGGATATTTCTAATGCTTCTTTACTAGATGAGCCAACTGCTGCTGCTGAAGCAATGATGCTAGCTCATAGAGTATCAAAATCTAAATCCAACAAATTTTTTATTCATGAAAAATGTTTTAATCAAACAATATCTATTATCCAAAGTAGAGCTAAACCCTTAAACATTGAAGTTGAAATTGGACAAGAAATGTCAAAATCAGAAGAATACTTTGGTTGCTATTATCAGTACCCGGCCGCAGATGGTTCAATTGAAGATATTTCTGTGTATGCAGAACAGATTCACAGTCAAAATGGGTTGTTTATTGTTGGAACAGATCTACTTGCAATCACATTAATCCAGGCCCCTGGTGAATTTGGAGCTGATATTGTAGTAGGCTCATCACAAAGATTTGGAGTGCCTATGGGATTTGGGGGCCCTCATGCAGGATTTATTGCAGTAAAGGATCAGTATAAAAGATCTCTACCAGGGAGACTCATCGGGCTTACTCAGGATCAACAAGGCAGGCAATGTTACAGGCTTGCATTACAAACAAGAGAACAGCATATAAGACGGGAAAAGGCAACAAGCAATATTTGTACTGCGCAAGCACTTCTTGCAATTATGTCTTCATTTTACGCAATATATCATGGTCCGAGCGGTTTGAAAGAAATTGCAACAAGAGTCAATTCATTAACTAATAATTTGGCAGAGAAACTCTTAAAAAAGGGCTATAAAATAAAAAATAAATCTTTTTTTGATACCTTAGTTGTGGAGGTTGCAAATGCTGATGAAATTCACAAAAAATCCTACGCCAACAAAATTAATTTAAGAAACATTTCTGCTACGGAAGTGGGGATAAGTTTGGATGAAACTACAACCGACACTGATATAGAGGATGTCTTAAACATCTTTGATGTTCAAGCAAAGAGGAATGCTGACAAACTAGAACCTTGGGCAAAATCTTTGAATAGAAAGTCAGAATTTCTTGCACATGAAATCTTCAATTCTCATCATTCTGAAACTCAGATTTTACGATACATTAGGTCACTGGCAGACAAAGATATTGCACTTGATCGTTCAATGATACCTTTAGGTTCATGTACAATGAAACTGAATGCAACCTCAGAAATGATTCCTGTTGGCTGGAATGGGTTTGCAAATATCCATCCGCATGCTCCGTTAGATCAAGTCGAGGGCTATCTTGAAATAATTTCAGATCTAGAAAATTGGTTATCAGAAATTACTGGATACAAGGCAATATCTTTACAGCCTAATGCTGGATCTCAGGGTGAATACGCAGGACTGCTTGCCATAGATAGTTACCATAAATCAAAGGGTGATGGGCATAGGAATATATGTTTAATTCCTGAATCAGCTCATGGCACAAATCCAGCCTCAGCGCAGATGGTTGGCTATGAAGTCGTTGTGATAGATTGCGATAGTAATGGCGATATCGATATGGATGACTTAAAGGAGAAGGCTGAAAAGTATGCTTCAAACCTTGCTGCAATGATGATTACTTATCCATCTACACATGGGGTATTTGAAGAGAAAGTAAAAGATGTTTGTAGTCTAATTCATAGTCATGGGGGATTCGTATATATAGATGGTGCAAACTTTAACGCAATGGTTGGTATGTGTTATCCCGGAAAATTTGGCGGTGATGTTTCTCATCTAAATTTACATAAAACCTTTTGTATACCTCATGGTGGAGGCGGTCCAGGAGTTGGGCCTATCGGTGTCGTAGAGGAGTTAAAAGAATTTTTACCAGAAGATCCTCTTCAAATGACAGGCAAAGGATATTCTATTTCTGGTTCAAACTTTGGGAGTGCAAGCATTTTACCAATTAGCTGGATGTATATTGCAATGATGGGTCAAAATTCACTCAGAAGGGCAACACAAGTTGCAATTTTAAGCACAAACTATATTGCTAAACGATTAAAAGATCACTTCAATATTTTATATACCGGCAAAAATAATTTAGTTGCACATGAGTGCATTTTGGATGTGCGACCATTTAAAGAAAGTTGTGGTATTGAAGCTGAAGACATTGCTAAGAGGTTAATTGATTATGGGTTTCATGCTCCAACAATGTCATGGCCCGTAGCGGGCACTTTGATGATTGAGCCAACTGAAAGTGAGTCTCTAGATGAGTTGAATAGATTCTGCGAGGCCATGATTGGCATCAGAGAGGAAATTAAAGAAATTGAGGATGGAAAAATATCTAAAGAGGAAAATGTTTTAAAAAATTCACCCCACAGCGTTGATTCATTAATTCATGACTGGAATTATCCTTATTCGAAGGAAAAAGCCTTTTATCCAAACAGCCAAACAAAGAGACAAAAATATTGGCCGCCAGTAGGGCGTGTTGATAATGTTTATGGGGATCGAAACCTAATTTGTACCTGTCCAAGCATCAAAGAATTCAAATAGTCTTTCCTTTTTCGTTTAATCTGGTAATATTCCCTGCAAATTTATGGTAGAAAAAATAGATATTGCCAAAGACTGGCTTCCAAGATACACAGGATCTGAAATCAATCAGCTTGGAGATTATATTCTCTTAACTAACTTTAAGCATTATGTTTCAGCATTTTCAGAAAGATTCAATTGTGAAATAAAAGGCGAGGGTGGTCCGATGCAAAGTTCGACCAACGCAGATGGCCTCAGCATCATAAATTTTGGTATAGGCTCTCCTAATGCTGCTCTAATAATGGATCTCTTATCAGCAAAGAATCCAAAAGGTGTATTGTTTTTAGGGAAATGTGGTGGACTAAAAGAAGCGTCAGAAATTGGTAACTTTATCTTACCAATTGCTGCTATAAGAGGGGAAGGAACTACTAATGATTATTTTCCACCAGAAGTCCCAGCACTTCCTTCATTTAAGCTCCATAAGTTTGTTTCTGAAAAAATCAAAGAATCAGGAGAGGATTACAGAACTGGGGTTATTTTTACCACTAACAGAAGACTTTGGGAGCATGATAAAGCCTTTTTGAAAAGGCTTAAAAAAACAACTGCTATTGGTATTGATATGGAAGTTGCGACGATATTTATTGGCGGCCACTATAATGAAATAGCAAGAGGTGCTCTACTTTTAGTTTCCGATGTGCCAACAACTCCTGATGGTGTAAAAACCCAAAAATCAGATAAAAAAGTTACAAGCCAATGGGCAGAGAAACATCTTGATATCGGAATTAAATCAATGACTGAAATTGAGCAAAGCGGTGAGAAGATAAAACACTTCAGATATTAAAATTAAGTTTTACCAAATTTATGCAAACTCTGAGCATCATCTAATATAGATTTTGTTATATCAGTGTATTTAATCCCTAAAATATCTTCTGCTTTTGTACTATTTTTTGTCATTGCTTTTCCAAGGAATCTTCTAGCAGGCTTGAGCATAGGCACAAAATACGAAAGAAATTTTGCAACCGGAATGGATACAGAAATTTTTGGAGAATTATATCCTCCTTGTCTTAAGATTTGAGATACTTCTTTTGTCCAAAGTTCAGTATTTGAAAGTATTATTCTATGTCCATCTGAAGCATCATTCTCAAGCGCTTTTACATGTGCAAGCGCAACATCTCTAACATCAACATAACCAATGTGAATAGGTAAGTTTACAGGTATTCGCTTTTTGATTAGGCCAGAAATAATTAATTGGGTTGAGCTCACTTCTTTTGTTAAAGATGGCCCTATAACTCCTGCAGGATTTATTACAGTCAGTTTAGTTTTATTTTTAGACTTCTTGATAAGCTCCCATGCTTTCATCTCAGCAAGTGCTTTACTCTTTGGATATGTTGGAATTGGTTTATCAACAAGACTCCAATCCTCCTCACTAAACTGATCTTTTGTATGGCCGGACGAAATCGCAGCAACAGATGAAGTAAGGACAATTTTTCTAACATTGTTTTTAATAGCTAATGAAACAACCCTTTCTGTTCCCTCTACAGCTGGTTTTAATAATATGTTTTCATCCTTAGGTTGTGACAATGGGTAAGGGGACGCCACATGCATGACTTCTTCGCATCCATTCATTGCTTCACTCCAGTTTTCATCCGAGAGTAAATCTGCTTTGTAAAAATTTACCTTGCTGATATCTAGTGAACAATCTTGTAAAGCTTTCTTAATATCATCTACCTTTTGAAGATCTCTAACGGTTGCGTTAATTTCGTAACCTCGAGATAGTAGCTCCCGTGCACAGTGCATTGCAATGTATCCAGATATGCCGGTAAGAAGGATTTTTTTCATGCTTTTATTTTACAATTAATTCAGAAGATTTGTTCGCAATTGGTCCCGTCTAAAAATGTTTTCACACTATCTTTTTCTTGTTCTGCTAGCAAAGCATATTCCTCACGAATCCAATTCAAACACTTAGCTTGGTAATTGAAAGTTTTTTGTTTCCACTCGGCACCATTTACTGTTGTTTTCCAATCAGTTTTTTGTTCTTTGACTGCTTTAGCATTTTCTAGTAGTACAGGAGCATACATTAAGCCAAATTCATTAAAGATATTTTTTAATGTCTCAGGACTATCTTCAAGTGACGTCCACCGTTTAGAATCTAAATTAAGTCCTGATAGATCATCTATTACTTCCACCCAAGCCACTACCCGAGGGGCCAAATCATGACAAATCTTTCTAGGAGTAGGGTCAAACTTTACAAGTTGCGATAATTGTCCATAAAACGCAAAGTCTGCTGAGGAAGGCCTGTCTCCGAGTAAAAAAGGTGACTCAATAAGATGTTTATTTAGTATTGAAATAAATCGCTTAAAGCTTTGATCTATTAGTTCTGCAGTCTCGTTACTTGATCCTACTACCCAAAGCCTTTCAGTTTGACGTTGAGTAATGAATTGTTTTACTTGTTTATGCTCTTTATCAGGTAATGGTTTTTCAAATTCAACTAATGGTAAAATCGTCCCAGCTTTTTCAGCATCTTCTTTGAAATGCCACCTGTAATGAAACATATACTTAGTTAGCCACTCATCTGCAAAATCTTCTAAAAGGTAGTTTATAAAGGCAAGTTCTGGGTTATCAGGTATTGCACCTCTATCGGAGAACTCTTGTTCTAATCTTCTAATGATTGGTGTTGAATCTGTAGTTGCAACTGGCATATTTTTTGGATCCTCTAACAGAATTACAGGAAGTAAGATTGGTTTTGGGAGCTCAATATCAAGCGCTTCTAACCTTTGCTTTACATTTCCCCAATGAACATCAAAAGGAATTCGCTTGTACCTTAAAAAAGAGAGCATTTTTTGGGTGTAAGGAGAGGGGGTTGCACCAAAGATTTGAAGCCTTTTCATGCAATAAATTATAGCTTTTATTTTCTAGACTCTAAAATACATTATAATATCGCGGTTAGGAGAGATGGCAGAGCGGTTGAATGCACTGGTCTTGAAAACCAGCAGACGTTAATAGCGTCTCCAGGGTTCGAATCCCTGTCTCTCCGCCATTAGTTATATTCTAAATAGAGTTCCCAGGCAATCTGTTGCAAAAACAATCTATCTTCCTTACTTACTCTATCTAAATAGTTATAGCTTAAGCCAACAGGTGATTTATTGGTAATAAAAGCAAAGATCACACAAGCTCCTAAATATGTCCCAAGCATACCGGGGTGTGTGCCATCCGGGTGGTGAAGCTTTATTTGATTGTTTTTAGCATATACTCTTTCATATGCGCTCCCTACTGGAATGACAAGGGCCCCACTTTCTGCACCTGCTTGAAAGTAGGTTTGTTCAATTTTTTGTATCAAGTTAGGTTCAAAACGATAATCATTTTCCAAATAAGCATGAGTCATAAATAAAGCTGGAATGACTCCTTTTTGCCTTGCTTTTAGACTGTACTCAACTGCAGTTTTAATAAACTTTTTCCTTGAGCTTTCGTTTAAGACTTCTCCACTACCACCTTGCATAATAACCATATCGACTTGTTCGTTTCTTTGGAGATTCTCAGGAACAAGAAGATGGTCAATGTCATGGTTATGAAGGCGCGAACCACCGATAGTTGAACTTTTTGTCACGATGTTTGCATCTCTAAAAGACTCCTTCATTAATTCTTCAACGTGATTGTGCATACTGTCGTTGTAATAGAAATAGCTATTACCAACAAATAATATAGATCTTGGGTAATCACCCAAGACCATATTTGAAAGCAAGAGAAGAACAACTAGATTAAATCTAAACACTTATTTATGGAGTAATTCTTGAACTTGTACCAAGCCCAGCACCATAAATGACAGCATTCAACCAAAGTCTGTTTGTTCCTAAAGTGGATCCTCTAAAGTTTGGCTCACCAGAAAATAGTATTACCTGGCCTTTGCCAACTCGTTCTCTAGTTAAGTAAGCTGAATTTGCAATTCTTTGTGCTGCTTCAGGCCAAACCAGCCCGCTCATTCTTACATTTAGATCAAACCCAGGAGGCAGATCTGACCAATTAATGGTTCTGTAAGTATCGACACTTTCATTCTCTATAAGTTCTCCAACTCTCACAGCTGCTTCTGCATTTCCGCTTGTCATTAAAACAGGATAATTTCTGTAGAGTAAGGGCAGGGTGCTTGGAGTACCAAAGGTAAGCCAGTGCTCCTCATCAATTCTCCCAGCAACCATGGCGCCAGAGGGCATAAAAATTGATTGCCAATTATCTCTTTTATTTAGTTCATCATTTCTAAGTCTGTCTGAACTTGATTCCCAAGGATATTCAACTTTTGTATCAACTCTGTTGCTTAAAACATCAGACATATTTATGTCCACCTTTAGTGCCTTCAGCTCCCGCTGCAAATCTATATTGTATTCTTCACTCTGATCTAATGTATTTTGTAGTTGTTTAACGGTTCCAATGCCATTCTCAGAAGCTAGATATCTTGAGCTACTGTTATGGGCAATCAATGTGCCTCCTTGCCTTACCCAGTCAGAAATGCTTCGCATTTCACCACTACTTAAACCAGCATATCCGCTTGGCATGATGATTGTGTTATACCTTCTTAAATCCCCATATCCAACTAGTGATGCATCGACCTGGCTATGTCTTATGCCCAAATGATGGTCTAAAGACCACCAGGTAACTCCAACGTCATAAGAGCTGAAACCACTGTGACTCAAGATTGCAATCTGTGGACGCTCTAACAAACGGAAATGTCTTCCTCCCCAGTCAGGGAGCTCTTCCGGACCAAAACCAGATTCAATTGAGCTAACAGATATATCAAGCTCTGAAGCAATTGAATCTACAAGATTTGGTAAATTAGCAATCTCAGGATTGTCCATTGCTATTGCTACCACGCTACCCCTAGACAATTTATGATTTGATAAAAATGCTTCTTTATCAATAATTCGCACTTCAACACCTAACTCCATTAGTCTCGCAGCAAAAGCTACCGATCTGTCGTCATGACCGTCTACAGCCCACATTACTGCCTCAGAGTTAATTTCAATTTCAACTGATTCTGGAGTCCATTTTTCAAGACCCTTTTCAATATGATCTGGAACAGTAACTGCAGGTAAACCATACATCATTGTTAGGTTAAATGCGGTAGTATCATACATGATGGAGGAGCCATTTTTCAGGGATTTTCTTCTCTCCTCTTGTAGTACTGATTCTATAATCTCTGCGTCGAATTCAAGAATTGCAGCAATCAGAGGTGCTTCAGGCTGGCGATTTGGGATAATCATACTGCCAGCTGGAATAATATAATCTTCAATGATATCGCCTGATTGGTTCAAAACATCCTCCGCTTTAAGAGGTTTATCGTTTTTATATATCTCAATATCTTGTGCAAGTAGTTTTTCGGCTAGGGTATTTATTCTTCCTGCATTTTTAGATGGAAGTATTACAAATGTTTGATTCCCAAATTTACCATCCTTAGAAATATTGTATTTTCGTCCATCCCAAAAATCTTTGTACATTGCTTTTGAATTTTTTGATAAAGTTTCAAGATTGACCATAGTGCTGATAAATTGATGATGAACAGATTCTTTATATGACTGAATAGTTCCTTCTGGTCGACGAACTCCATCCTCAGCCATTCGGGATTGCTCATATAAAATTCCCAAGCTTCCCCTAAATTGAACATAGAATGAATAGCCTGGATAAAGATCCTCATGCCACTCACCGGTATAAAAGCGCCAATTTCTTTCATCAAAAGCATTTCCTTGGTCTTGTGCAAAGACGTTCCCCCACTTGATAAGATCTTTATCAATGTTGGTGTTAATTGGTTCTCTTGGAGGCCCAGTCATGAAGGTATCTTGTGCACCCATTTCGTGACCATCAACAAGAATCTGAGGTCGCCATGAATTAATAAGGGGCACACGTCCTTGAGTCTCTGGTTGGGTTAAATAAAACCAATCTCTGTTAAGGTCATAATAATAGTGATTGGTTCTTCCGTAAGGCCAGTCCCCAGTATGTAAGAGGGCCTGATCATCATAATTTGGTGCAGTACCTCGATACTGTTCTAGATTCTTAGCAAACCTTGCTCGTCCGTCAGGGTTCATAACTGGATCAACAATTACGACCATTTCATCAAGCATATTGATTACTTCTGAATCTGTACTAGCAATTAGATGAAAGATACTAGCAAGAGCACCATCTGCTCCTGAGGTCTCGTTCCCATGAATTGAATAAGCCATCCAAGCAACAGCTGGTAGCTCCTCAATGATTGCACGTGCTTGATTGTTATTTGTATTTCTGGCGTCGGCTAACTTATTCAAATTATCTTGTATTTCTGGCAACCGGTTTATGTTTTCTGGCGAGGAGATAAATACCGCCACTAATGGTCTTCCCTCATGTGTCTGGCCGTATTGTACAACTTTCATACGATTTGATTGAGTTGCCCATTGGTTTATGGCTTCGGTAATCTGTTCGGGTGTTGCTACTCTTTCACCAATTTCAAATCCAAGAAATTCACGAGGATTAGCAATGCTATCAAGATAATTTCCATCAAGTATTTCCTCAAGGTACAAATCTTTAGATGAGCTTGTCGGATTCATTAAAGTTTCAGAAGCTGAGTGACTTGAAAAAAGAAAGGCGAGTGTAATTAAGAGGTGTAAAGCGTAGTTGTGTTTTGTTTTTTTCATAATACCCAATAATTTACACTATTTTTTATCTAAAAAAAGAAGTCCATCAAAAGTCAGCATTCAAAATTTAATGAATTCCATAAAATGACATAAGTTTTTAGTAAAAATTTTCAAGTTTATAGTAAATAATCTTAAGTTTAGTTCATATTTATAAAAGTTTTATAGTTTTTTATTAACTTAGATTATTTTTATATTGAATAAGTAATGAAATTTGATTCAATCTAAGCACTTGTTTATTTTCAATTTCCACCCAATACTAGATGTAGGAGTTAAAAATTTACGTACAGCCCATGAAAAAACTATTAGCACTTATCTCAATATTACTTGTAATAACAAGTTGCAGTGAACAAGCTGAAGATACAAATACTGAAGTAGAAGAGATTGTTCAACGTCCATATTCTGAGTATCTTACATGTTCACCTGGTAACAATTTTACCCCTGAATCTGTGAGAGCAATGATAACTGAATGGAATCAATTAGATCTTGATGACTCTTTATATTTCGCTGCAGGGCATGCACCTTTAACAGATTCAACTTTAGCTGGGTCTGGTAAGGTATTTTGGCAATTATTTTGGCAGTCTAAAGAGGATGCTACACAAGCATGGTCTGAAGACCCATCAGAAGAATTTCTAGCTTGGGGTGAGAAGTTTCAGGATGTCTTAACCTGTGATGGTGATGGTAGACGTGGGTATGATGTTTATTGGGGAAGAGATAACGATCGTTCAGGTGAATGGGAAGATAACACACAATGGGTAACTTACGCTCATTATTGCAAATTCAATGAAGCTGGTAATTTTGAAGCATTGTCTTCTGCAGCACAAGAATTCAACATTTATTTAGATAATGTTGAAAGTGGAACAGATGGACCGTTTACATTTGGTGTGTACCTCCACAATAATGATAATCCAGAACCATACATTAACTACGATTTTTTCTGGATGAATTATTATCAAAATCATGACGATGCTCAGGCATCTTATGAGAGATTTGCTCAAACTGGAACTGAAATGCAAGCTACATTTGATTCATTTTCCGAGTGTGAGGGACCATTTCCGTCAAATAGTTATCAATTTTTAAGTACAAATTAGGGACGTATGAGAAATTTATTTTTTATCATTATGACACTAACATTTACTTTTTTAGGAGCCGAAAATTGGTATTCATATACTGACAACGTAATGGGTGGAAAATCAGAATTAGTTGCAAAGGTAAATGAGGATAATTCCATAACACTTAAAGGGGACGTTACAACTGAAAACAATGGTGGTTTTGTAAGGCTTGCCACTAGACCAGATGGACTTAGTGAAAACATAAAAGGTATTCGTTTTCAGGCAAAGGGGAATAATGAAACCTACGATCTTCATGTATCCCTAAAGGGCATAAAGATGCCACCTTGGTCTTTCAAGTCAAAAAAGTTTTATGTCTCTGACCAATGGCAAGATTTTCAAATTGAATTCAAAGATTTTGAAAACTATGGATACTCAGCTCGAAGGTTTAAACCTACAAATTTTAATGAGGTAAGCTTTGCTGGTTATGGGAGAGACTTTAAAGTAAACCTTGAGCTTAGAAATATAGAATTCTATTAAAATGTCATCACTTGATCAATTTGCAAGTGAGTTTGCATCATTGGCCTGGGGCCCATGGTTGGTATTTCTCCTATTGGGGTCTGGTGCGTATTTCTTAATTAGATCCTCCTTGACTCCATTTAAACACTTAACTCATGCATTTGCGGTTTTGGTGGGCAAACATAAGACAAAATCAGATGTAGGAGATGTAAGTAGTTTTAAAGCTCTCGCCGCCTCTCTTTCAGGAACAATTGGACTTGGAAACATTGCAGGTGTCGCTGTTGCAATACAAGTTGGTGGGCCAGGAGCTATATTTTGGATGTGGGTAACTGCAATTTTTGGAATAGCGACTAAATTTTTTACTTGCACATTATCAGTAATGTATAGAGAGGTGGATCCTAATGGCGACACTCGTGCAGGCCCAATGTATGTGGTCAAAAATGGACTTCCTAAATATATGCTTCCACTAGCTTATTTTTTTGCTTTCTTTGGAATGATTGGATGTCTTGCAGCTTTTCAAAGCAATCAGATAGTACAAATCACAAAAGACCTATACTTCGAAAATATTATCAATTTTGAATACTTTGCAGGGATATTTTTGATGGTTATAACTGCACTAGTAATTTTGGGTGGACTCAAAAGAATAGCAACTGTGGCATCATGGCTAGTTCCATTTATGGCAGGTCTCTATTTGATAGCAGTGCTAATTGCAATCCTTTTGAATTTCGAGTCATTCATTCCCTCTTTACTTCTAATCTTTTCGGAAGCATTCAATGCCAATTCAGCAATCTCAGGAGGTATTGCAGGAGTTATTATTACAGGGATAAGACGTGGTGCCTTTAGTAATGAGGCAGGCATTGGAACAGAAGCAATGATTCATGGTGCAGCAAAAACATCTCACCCAGTTAAGCAGGGTCTTGTTGCTATGACAGGGCCTATTTTTGACACTTTAATCATGTGCACTCTCACTGCATTGGTGATTTTAGTTTCGGGTGTATGGCAAGATTCTGGGAGCACTGGAGTAACATTAACTTCTGAAGCATTTTCCCAAACTTTAGGACCAATTGGCTCAATTATACTTTTCATATGTGTATTAAGTTTTGGAAGCAGTACAATTTTTACTCAATCACATTACGGAACTGTATGTGCAAAATTCTTATTTGGAGAGAATGCTGTAAAACCATATCAATATTTTGTAATACTCAGCGTCGGCTTATTTGCGATAGTTTCAATTGATTTTGCTCTAAATATTATTGATGGAGCTTTCGCAATGATGGCAATACCAACGCTAATTTCTGCGATATGGCTGGCTCCAAAGGTGGTAGAAATTTCAAAAGAATACTTTAAGAAACTTCCAAATTAACTTAAATTATTTATCTCGATTAATTTATGAAAAATATAGCAGTAATTGGAGCAGGCCCCTCAGGTATAACAGCAGTTAAAAATATATCTGAAAAAGGGTTCAATGTAACATGTTTTGAAAGATGTGAAGGTGTTGGTGGAAACTGGCGTTTCAACGATCCCTCAGGACATTCTAGTGTATTTGAGACCACACATATAATAAGCTCCAAATACACCTCTTTTTATGAAGATTTCCCATTTCCTGAAGGTACTCCAGACTATCCATCACACCAACAACTTCTTAAATATTTCAATGACTATGCCGATCACTTCCAAATAAAAAAATATATAAAATTTGGAACAGAAGTTCTTAATTGTGAATACCTTTCAGATAAAACATGGGAAGTAGAATGGAAACATCTTGATTCAAGCAGAATACACAAAACTAAATTTGATGCTTTAGTGGTTTGTAACGGGCACCATCATGTGCCTCGCTATCCTAATTATCCAGGAAAATTTGAAGGAGAATTTTTACACTCTCATGATTACAAATCTGCTGCACCTTTTAAAGGCAAAAATGTCCTTGTCATTGGTGGTGGAAACTCAGCATGTGATGTCGCAGTGGAAACATCTAGAGTCTCGAAAAGCACGTCTATTAGCTGGAGGAGGGGTTATTATCTCATTCCAAAATTTTTATTTGGTTATACCAGTGATATTTTTGCAAAAAGGTCACGCTGGTTGCCTAAATTTATACGATTACCTTTTCAAAAATTTATGCTTGAAATGGTACAAGGCAAGAATGAGGACATTGGTTTGCCAAAAGTAAATAACCATGTTCTAGCAACGCACCCAACAGTTAATTCTGACTTATACAATGCTGTTCGCCATGGGAAGGTAAAACCTTATGGAGACATCTCAAAATATGATGGAAATTTTGTACATTTCAAAGATGGAGGCAAGAAAAAGTTTGATGTCATAATTGCTTGTACTGGTTTTCAAATTTCACATACTTTTTTTAAAAAGGAGCTTATTGATTTCCAAAGTGGTCCAGTAAGGTTGCTTCATAAAATGATTCCAGAAAACTTAGAAAATCTATATTTCATAGGCTTATTCCAACCATTAGGCTGTATTTGGCCTGGGGCAGAACTTCAATCTAAACTTGCTGCGAAACATTTGTTAAGAGAATGGGAGCCCTCTGGAGAATTAAGATATTTAATAGAGAAGGAGCTACAAAATAAAGATGTAAATCAGATAGATACTCCGAGACACACAATTACGGTGGATGACTTTTCTTTTAGAAGCAGATTAAAAAAAGAGCTTAATTCAAGCTTAATCACATGAAAAATATTTTTTTCTTGAGACATGCAAAATCAAGTTGGGACGATTTTGCACTCAAAGATTTTGATAGACCTTTATCAACTAGGGGTATTCAGGACGCCGATCTGATGGGTAATTTTTTTAAAAGTAAAAAAATTTCTCTTGATAAAGTTCTCAGTAGTCCGTCAAAAAGAACTAAAGAAACGATTGAACATTTTTTTGGAAAAAAAGCTCCAGATATTGAATATGTTGATGGCTTATACCATGCACAAACGGAAAAAATTCTAGATATTCTGTTTGGAATAGATTCAACTGTAGGCTCTGTAATGATTGTTGGACATAATCCCTCCATGCATGAAATTTCTGAGTATATCTCTGGAAGCTTTATTGAAAAATTTTCTACATGTGGACTTTCATGGATTGCTATAAGCGATGAATGGCATCAGATCAAACAAGGGTGTGGAGAGTTAAAGTTCTTTTTTAAGCCTAGCCAGCTTCAATAGATCCAGAGAGCCTTTTTCTGTTAAATATAATAACGTAAGAACAAATTAGCATTGAGATTATTGAATGGCCAATTAAGACTTCCTGCAGGTAATTAAGGTTACCTAAAGATATCAGCAACATAACCAGTACTGATCTTAAAAGCTCAAAGTAGTATCCATAAAAATTGTTTTCAAATAAGAACGAGGCAAAGACAAGTGTTGTTGTAATTACAAAACCTACCAGAAATAGGTCTAGGTAAGTTAAAAGTGCAAAATCAAAGAAAACAAGCATTGAGAATGACGAACCAAAAACGAGCTGTGAAAAAGCAAATATCTTTGAAGTCAGATTTATTTTGGGATCATACTTATGAAAAGCTGACATGTCGTTCTTTTGTATTGGAAACTTTTTAGAAACATCCTCGGGACGCCATTTTGGTCTTGAAAACCAAACCCTAACCTTATCAGACCATTTTTCAGTTCTCCATGAATCTCTGATCATTTCTACCCAGACCTCAAAGTTAGCCCAAAATGGGTTCCATGATTTCAGCGGTTTTGAAGTTCCATATACAGGTTTTAAATCTTTTCTTTCGTCAATAAATGTTCCAAAAATCCTGTCCCAGATAATGAATACACCCCCATAGTTTGCATCAACATACTCTTTATTTTGAGCATGATGAATTCTATGGTTTGATGGTGTAACTAATATATAGTCAATAATTCCAAGTCTATCTATGTGTTCAGTATGCACCCAAAACTGATAAATTAAATTTAGTGCAGCTACTGTTACAAATATTTCGGGTGGAACGCCAAGAAACAATAACGGGCAATAAAATATCCATTTGAAGAGGAAGTCCGTACCTGTCTGTCTTAAAGCAGTTGATAAATTAAATTCTTCACCATGATGATGAACTACATGTGAGGCCCATAATATTTTAATTTCATGATGACACCTATGTAACCAATAATAACTCAAATCATAAAGAACAAACGCTATAACCCAGACGTAGGCATCATATGAATCTAAGATACCGAAATTGAAGGATTGATAAATCCAAGCATAAACTAGTCCCTGAACACCAAGTTTTAAGTAAGATGGAAATCTGCTTATCATTCCAAGGCTTAGACTAGTAAATGTATCATTAAGTCTGTAATTATTTTTGTTTCTGAAATAGCCATACAGAAACTCGCAAAGAATTAAGAAAGTAAAAACTGGTGCCGCGTAAGCTATTAAATTAGAAGTATGCATATTTTATCTGTCCCAACAAACATAGAAATTAACAAAAAACTGTCATAATTCAACCTTTTAAGGCAATAAAGTTTCCACTTTCTTAAGCGCCTTAAGCATCGCTTTTTTAACATCTGCAGAATCTTGCTTATTCTTTGGTGATTTTGAATAAACTAAATTTGTAAAATGTTCTCGAAGTTTTTCGCCCTGATCTATGTTTTTATCAGCAAATCTATTTCTAAGCTCTTCAAATTTAATCTTTGACACCATTTCTTTTGGGCCAACGGGGTCAAGTCCAGCAAACATTTGAAACCTTATGGAAGCTTCATTTACATCCATAAGCTCTGCAGGTTTACCATTTATAAAATCAGGTATAAGCTCTTTTGTGATCTTTTCTGGACCAGAATCAAATAACTGTTCAATAAGCTCCTGATAGTTTTTAAGTTTTTCCTGAGCTTTTTCATTTCTTTGCAACATAGCAAAATCTTTTATAGCTTTTCTGAATTTTTTCTCCTCTTGAGTACCTTGAAGATTCTCCAGCTCCTTGAACTTTTCCTCTGCTTCACTTGGTGCTAATTGTTTATCCCTCAATAATTTAATTATCTCTTCCATCAAGCCTCTTGATTCGTCTAGCTCTTTATCCTTCACCATTAAGAACTTATTGCATTCGTCATCAAAAATCTTATTGATCTCAGGATCAAGTTTTTTTCCAGCAGGGCCTAATGTTCTCCATTGATCTTGCAATTCTCTTATTTTCTCAACTGTTTCGTCTATTTCCTCCATACTTAAATTTTTTACCTCTTCTATGAGGGCTTCTTTTTGGGATTTATTGAAATCCTCAACACCTGCCAGTAAAACATTAATACCTTCCCGTGATTCTCTAAATTTTTTATTTAAATCTTGGAAGTCTTTATCTGGAACAGGTGAAAAGATCTTCCATTTTTCATGCACTGATTTGAGGAATTTCACAATCTGAATAACTGTGATGCTCTCTGGTGTTTTGCCTGACGGGAAGCTTTCAATTTGCGAAATAAGCTCAAGTTTTTTATTCTTATTCCCTTCTTTTTTTCCCTCAAGCTCTGCGAAGTAATCTTTGCATGGCAACCAAGCCTGTTCACAAGCTTCCTTGAAGGTTGCCCACTTTTCTTTGCTTGCTGTTTTTCCATGTTGATCTAAATTCTGCCACTGTTTTTGAAGAGAATTTATTTCGTTAGCAAGTTTTCTTGGTTCAAGATTTTTACTAGAAATTGCGTTTACAGAGTTTATTAACTCTGTTCTTTTATCGGATGTAGCAAACTCTGCCCAATCGTCATACTCTTTAGCAGTGAAGTTTAGTCTTTGAAATTTGTGCTTAAATTTTGAGGGGATAGGTTTATCTTTTCCAAATTGTGAATTTAGCTTTCTAAGGTCTTTTTGTGCTTTTTTAATCTGACCAGAAGCAAATGATTGCTCTATGCCATCAAGCTGTTGGTTTAGGTTTATTGCTTTATCTCCCACAAATCTTGCTGAAATTATTTATAATCCAATCAAACACTTTTTGAATGAAACGAATTTTAACAGGTATTACCCCTAGTGGCTATCCTCACTTAGGAAATTATATAGGAGCAATCAAGCCATCTCTAGACCTTTTAGATGAAAAGTGTGAATCATTTTTATTTATTGCTGATTTACACGCCCTAATTAAGGTCTGGGATCCTGTAAAACTAGATGAATTATCAAAAAACATTGCAATGGCCTGGCTTGCATCAGGGTTAGACGCTGATAAAACTTTTTTTTACAGACAATCAGACATTCCAGAAATTACAGAGTTAGCATGGATATTAAGCTGCGTTACCGAGAAAGGGTTACTAAACCGTGCACATGCCTATAAAGCTGCAGTTGATCAAAATAAAGAATATGGGAAAAAAGACTATGAGGAAGGCATATCTTTAGGATTATTTTCGTACCCGCTGCTTATGGCTTGCGACATACTCACACCAAATGCGACACATGTTCCGGTTGGCAAAGATCAACAACAACACCTTGAGATTACCAGAGACATTGCATTGAAATTCAATAAAAGATACGAAGAAGTTTTTAACCTCCCTGAGGGGGTCATATCTTCAGATCATTTTGTTCAAGGTATCGATGGTAGAAAAATGTCAAAAAGCTATAACAATATAATTCCTCTTTTGGGCACTGAAGAGGAGTTGAAAAAATCTGTAATGAAAATAGTAACTAACTCTCAAGAGCCTGGAGAAAAAAAAGAATGGAAGGAGAACACTCTATTTTCAATATACTCGTCATTTGCTAACGAAGTACAAATTGCAGATCTTAAGGCCAAGTTTAATGATGGGATTGGATGGGGCGATGCAAAATTAATTTTATTTCAAGACCTCAATGAAGTACTTCTTCCAATAAGAGAAAAATTTCAAGATCTGCAGACTAGGGAGAGTGATATTGAAGAACTCCTTCAAGAAAATGCTAAAAAGGTTAGAAAATTAACAATTCCTTTTTTAGAAAAAATAAAATCAGTCGTTGGTCTTTAGATAGGGCTCTAAAATGTACCAAACAAAAAGTCAGAAAAATTATCTTTGGATATTTTTCACCATGTTTAGTGTGGGGCTTGGTCAGTCTTTAGTTTTTACTTCAATTCCAATCCTAGCTAGAGAAAATGGTTTAAATGAAGTTCAAATATCAATAATTTTTGGATTCTCGGCATTTGCATGGTTTTTTACCTCTCCTTTGTGGGGGAGGTACAGTGAAAAGTTTGGAACAAGAACTATAGCTATAGTAGGTTCATTAGGATACTCGGCAAACATGATTTTGATCGTGTTGCCCATCGTGCTATTCGAAAATGGATATTTAGCCAGTTGGGCATTATTTCCAGCTCTAATTGCCAGCAGATTGATTTATGGCTTATTCGGATCGGCAACAAGGCCAGCTTTATTTGGTTACGCAGGCAAGATCTCGTCAGAGAAGAACAGAGCAATTGTATTTTCAAATCTTGAATCAGGATTCATTTTAGGAACAGTTCTTGGCCCCTTAATTGGAGCATTTTTTTTTAGGTATACAAATACTGAGATTCCATTTATTTTATTTGGCTTAATAGGTCTCGCTGTAGCTGTTCAACTTAATATTCGGTTAAGAAATACCAAAGATACTCAAGCTTCAATCAGTAAACCAAAGAAGCTTGATGTAAGAGACGCAAAGGTTTGGCCGTTCATTTTTGTTTCTTCCCTAAATAGCATCACTCAGGCCATTATTTTCCAGACCATGGGCTTTTTTATATATGATCGTTTGGGATATAGCACGAATGATGCCGCAGTATTTGTGAGTGTTTGTTTTGGGATTTGGTCGGTTTCAGTGGTATTGACCCAGACTTTTATAAATCCACTGTTTAAGTCACTAAAATTAATGATGCTTTTAGGTCCTGTTTTGAGTTCTATATCTTTCATTACTTTAATTTTCTCCACTGAAATATTTGCATTGGTAGGGACATTAATTCTTAATGGAATAGGGCTTGGTATTACTAGGCCAAGCTATAATTCTGCTTTGTCTTTAAGTCAGAAAAAAGAATTTCAGAGTTCAGCTGCAGGAATTATGGGTAGCACGCTGCCCATTGGCCACATGATTGCACCTTTGTTTGTCGGTCTATACTTAATAAATTTTTCATATGTATATATCTTTTCAGCAATAATTTGTTTAATTTCAATTGCATTTACTGCAGTTCATCCGTATATACTTAGGTCAAATGCGTACAAATAAGAAAGCCGTTCTTATGATTAGCCTGGGCACTCCAGATAGCCCTAGATGGTTTGATGTTGCCACTTATCTAAGCCAATTCTTAACAGATGGAAGAATAATAAATATCCCATCTTTTTTAAGGTTCATTCTTGTAAATCTTATAATTGTACCTTTTAGGTCGTTTTCATCATCCAAAAGCTACAAGGAATTATGGACAGAAAGAGGCTCTCCCCTCAAATATCATATGGAGGATTTAACAAGAAAAGTAGGAAACGCATTAAAGGATTCTCATGATATTTATTATGCTATGCGTTATAAAAACCCATCTTTAAAATCTAAACTGGATGAAATTAACAAAAAAGGTTATGACGAAGTAGTATTATTTCCTGTATTTCCACAATATTCATCAGCAGCAAATGGTTCATTTCTTGATTATTCTCTTAAGTTGATTTCAAAGTGGGATGTCATACCAGCCATAAAAACGGTTGATCAGTTTTATGACAACGAGGATTTTCTGAATGCATTTAAGGAGAATATAGAACAATTTGATTTAGCGAAGTATGAAAAGATTATTTTTAGTTATCATGGATTACCAACCAGCCAGCTTGATGATGTCTATCCTGACGGTAAATGCGAGGATCGAGACTGCGAAGAGGGTGTTCATGGGGATAACCACCACTGCTATAAAGCAACATGTTATGAGACTACGAAACTGCTGGTTAATAAAACTGGTTTGGACTCAAAAAAAACTATCACTGCTTTTCAATCTAGGCTTGACTCGAAGTGGGTAAAGCCCTTTAGTGATCAAGTATTAAAAGACTTTGCTAAGAATGGAGTAAAAAATATTCTGGTTATTTCTCCATCCTTCACAGGAGACTGTCTAGAGACGATAATAGAAATTGGGGATGAGTATAAGGAACTATTTCTTGAAAATGGTGGTCAAACTTTAGACTATGTACCATCATTAAATTCGAATGATAGCTGGGTTAGATGTATAGTAAACATAATTAAAAAGATTTAGATGAAAGAAATTTTAGAAATACAAAAAAAAGCATTCATTCAAGATGGGGAGCCAACCTTTAATCAAAGAAAGGATAGATTAGAAAGGTGCATTGCGTTAATTGAGACCCATGATGAAAAAATCATAAATGCTCTAAATGAAGACTTCAAAAATAGATCAAAAGGAGAAATACTTACCTCTGAAATTTCTCAATCTGTAAGAAACCTTAACTTCACAATTAAAAAACTAAAAAAATGGATGAGACCTCAATCGAGACCCTCATCATTCATGGCAAATATGCTTGGCTCAAAAAGCATACTAAAACCATCACCACTTGGCACTGTAGGTGTCATTGCTCCATGGAATTTCCCGGTTGGTATGATTTTTTATCCAGCAGCATCGATCTTTGCAGCAGGAAATCGAATCATGGCTAAACCCTCTGAATTAACTCCTAACACTGCCGATGTAATTAAAGAGGCAGTTGAAAAATATTTTGATGTTTCAGAATTTAGTGTTGTGCTTGGAGGTCCTGAAGTTGGGGCAGAGTTTTCTTCTTTACCTTTCGACCATTTACTTTATACAGGAAGTGGAAGAATTGGAAAAAAAATACTCTCTGCTGCAGCAGATAATTTAGTGCCAACCACTCTGGAACTGGGTGGGAAAAGTCCGACAATTGTTTCTGAGGGAGTTAATCTAAACCTTATTGCAAAACGAATTATGTTTGTAAAAACACTAAATGCTGGTCAAATTTGCCTCTCACCTGATTACATATATGTAAAAAGGGGGCTTGAAAAGGATTTAATCAATGCCTTAAAGGAGGCCTTTAATGAATTTTTCACAGCAAAAAACCTAGATGATTACACTTCAATGGTAAATGATCATCATTTTGAAAGAATGGACACCTACATTCAGGATGCAAAGGACAAGGGCGCGGAAGTTATCGATTTATCACCAATTGATGACTCAAATAAAAATATCATGTCAACAAAAATTCTACTGAATGTGAATGATGATATGCTCGTTATGAAGGAGGAAATATTTGGTCCTTTGTTGCCCCTTAAGGTTTACGATGAATTATCAGAGGTTGTAAATTATATTAACAATCACGATCATCCTTTGGGTTTATATTTCTTTGGCTCAAGCAAAAAAGAACAAGATTATGTAATTAATAATACAAGATCAGGAGGGGTTACAATCAATGACGTAATGTTCCACCTCATGCAGTCAGAGCTTCCATTTGGAGGAGTGGGGCCGTCTGGAAATGGCCACTACCATGGCTATGAAGGTTTTCTTAATTTCTCAAATCTAAGATCAATTTATTATCAAACAAAAGTCGATACCATATTTGGTATTTTAAGACCACCTAGAAAGAAAAGTTTTGAGATCCTCTCAAAAATAATGAAGAAACTTTCTTGAAGAATTTATTAAATAAGATATCCATTAGTTACCTTTTTAAAGCAGGCACTAACCGACTTTCTTCACTATCTATTTTAACTTCAGCTGGAATTGCAATTGGGACTGCTGTCGTAATTATTGTTATGTCAGTAATGAATGGTTTCCAAAATGAATTGAAAGAAAGAATCTTAGGCGCTGTTCCTCAAATCACTTTTCAAAATCAAGAGGGCTTTCAAGATGCTGATAAGCTAATTGGCTCTATCAAAGAACATCCAAATGTAATTGATGCTCAAACATTTTATATAAATCAGTCAATAATAAGTACAAATTCTATTACCCGAGGAGTCATACTTAAGGGTACTGATGAAAAAGAGATTTCAATTATTCCTGAAAATATGATTGAGGGAGATTTAGAAACTCTAAATCAAGGCTCAAATATTATTCTCGGTGATGCGCTTGCATATGAAATAGGTGCTCTCCCTGGAGAAAAAATAACACTAATTATTGCATCTAATCCCGATAATATACTTAGTATTCCTCGAACTATTAGCTTCCTGGTAGTTGGATTGTTTTCTGTTGGGTCAGAGGTTGACCAAAACTATGCTCTCATAGGGAAAGAATCATTTCAAAAAGCTTTTTCACTTAGTGCAGATTCAATGTTAGAAATTAGGCTTGATGATGTTTTAGATGTACAAAATACTGTCAGTGATATAAAAAGAGATTTGAATATTGATCCGTCAGTGCAAGTAAGCACTTGGGGAGAAAAATATGGAAGCTTATTTCGAGCAACCCAGCTTGAAAGATTAATGGTCTCTCTTTTAATGTCTCTAATTTTACTCATTGCCGTATTCAGCATGATCATATCAATAAATAACTTTGTAAAAGATAAGGAAAATGAGATAGCTATGTTACGAACAATAGGATATTCACAAACTGAAATTTTAAGAATCTTTCTTCAAATTATAATTTTCTTAGGGACTTTAGGTATTTTGTTTGGAAATTTAATTGGGGTTGTAGTGTCAAATAACATTACCGAACTTTTTAATTTTCTTGCCAAAGTGTTTAATATCAATGTAATGAGTACCTACTACGTAGATTATTTTCCATCTATTGTAATGTTTGGTGATATTTTGCTAATTAATGGATGTTCATTTGTTTTAATTGTATTGCTCGGCCTAATACCGGCTTTAAAGGCTGCAAAGACGAATCCTATTGAGATCTTAAATAGAAAATGATTGAGCTAAGCAAGGTGTCAAAAAGATATGAGTCTGGAAAGACCCACCAAGATGTGTTTCGTGATCTAACATTTAAATTTGAAGAAACAGGAATATACAGTGTTGTTGGGCCTTCAGGTTCTGGAAAAACTACTCTTCTAAACCTTATCTCAGGGTTGGATAAATTTAATAAAGGTTCTCTAAAAATATTTGGTAAAGAAATCTCATCTCTTAACCAAGAACAGCTTTCCCGTTTAAGAAGAAACTTTTTTGGTTTTGCTTACCAATATCATCACCTTCTTGAAAATCTCAACATTTTTGATAATTGTATGGTATCAATGGCAAATCCAGATAAGGATGCCATTAAAAAAATACTTAAAAATTTACATATCTCAGGATGTGCAAAGAAATTCCCCTCAACCCTATCAGGTGGGGAAAAGCAGCGCTCATCGATTGCAAGGGCACTTTGCAAACAACCTAGAATTTTATTACTTGATGAGCCTACGGGAAATTTAGACGAAAAAAATAGTAATATTGTCCAGGATTTTATTCTTGATTTTGCAGCAAAAACAAGATGTCTCCTGATTTATGTTACGCATGATAATAACTTTGCAAATAAAGCTAAAAGCGTTTTAGAAATTTCCAATAGAAATATAAGGAACAAGTAGTGAAAAAAAACCTTTACACCAGACTCCTTAAATATACATTTAGATATAAAGGTCTATTTTCTTTAAGTATTCTTGGTTTTTTTCTATTTGCTTTAGCTGATATCTCTGCGGTTGAGTGGCTAAAAAGGGTCATTGGTTTTATAAATAGTGAAGAAGAAAGTATTCTTAACCCACTAAATCTTGCACTTTTGCTTTTATTTATATCAACGATAAGGGGAGTGGGGTTTTATATAGGAAATTTCTTTATGGCCAATGTTGGCCTAAAAGTGGTGCATAACCTCAGGCAAGACCTAATAGGCAGCCTTCTTCTTCAACCTATGAGTTTTTTTGACCAGGCTTCAAAGGGGGAGATTGTAAATAGGGTGATTTTCACTACAAATCAAATTACTGGTGCAGCCACCAATGCACTGAAGATTCTTGCAAAAGAAGGATTCCTTTTAATTGGTTTATTTATCTACCTTGTTTATTTAAGTTGGAAGTTGACCGTTGTAATTCTTCTTATTGCTCCATTGATAGGTATTGTCGTAAGCCTAGCTGGCAAAAGATTGCGTAGAGTAGCAAAGAAAATTCAAGATGTAATGGGGATTGTCACTCAAGTGAGCAATGAGATTGCGTCTGGTGCAAAAGAAATAAAATCATTTGGTAATGAGGAGAATGAAGAAATTCGTTTTAAAAAAGCTAATGATGAGAACCTAAAACAGAATCTTAAAATGGAAAGCACTACTAACTTAGCAACTCCTTTAATACAAATTTTTGTTGCAGGTGCACTTGCAGGAATGAGTTTCTTGGCACTCAATAATCTGGACGATCTAAATCTACCATCTGAATCTTTTGTAGCTTTCTTTACTGCTGCAGGACTCATGGCAAGACCAATAAGACAACTGTCGAGTCTAAATGCGGTAATTCAAAAGGGCTTAGCTGCTGCAGAGGATATTTTCAACTCAATTGATGGGTCTCCGGAAAACTATTCTGAGGGCATGGAGTTATCAAAAAAACTTCAGGGAGATATAAACATAAAGAATGTTACCTTTAGCTATTTTGATGACGACGAACCAGTTCTTAAGTCGATAAATATAAGTGCCAAGAAAGGTGAGACTATTGCATTAGTCGGGAGGTCAGGAAGTGGAAAATCTACAATAGTAAACCTCTTAAATAGATTTTATGATGGCTATAGAGGTTCTATCACAATTGATGGATATGATATAAAGAAAGTAAAGCTAAAAGACTTAAGATCATCCATTTCATATGTATCTCAGGATCCCACTTTATTTAACGACACTGTTAGAAATAATATAGCTTATGGTTTAAAGAATGTAAGTGAAAATGCAATTTTTCAGGCTGCTAGGGAGGCAAATGCTTATGAATTTATTTCAAACTTACCTGAAGGTTTTGATACGAGGATTGGTGATAATGGGGTATTAATTTCAGGTGGTGAGAAACAAAGAATTGCAATTGCTAGAGCCCTTCTGAAGCAATCTTCAATTCTTATTTTTGATGAAGCAACCTCTGCACTTGATAATGAATCTGAAAAAGAAATTCAAGAGGCAATTGAGAAAGCCTCAAAAAATAAAACAACATTTTTGATTGCTCATCGTCTCAGTACCGTCGAGAAAGCCGATAAAATTTATGTGATTGAAGACGGTGAGATAACCCAGTCAGGAACACATAAAGAGCTTATAAAGCAAGAGGGCTTATATAACATATTACAAGGCAGTCCTGAGATTGTTAAAGAAGAGGTGGGTGTTGTTGAAGCTGATTCATTTATTCCAACCAAAATACCTGAAAAACAAAATTATTGGAATAGGGTAGGCCTCTTGAATGTGCTTCTATCACCAATAAGTTTGATTTATTGGTTCGGAAGCTCATTAAAAAACCTTTTGTTTAAATCTAAAAAGTCTAAAGATAACCAAATACCGGTTGTAGTGGTGGGAAATATAACTGTAGGTGGCAACGGAAAAACTCCCCTAGTAAATCAAGTTGCTCTTGACCTCAAAAACATGGGGTATAGCCCAGGAATAATCCTTAGGGGGTACAAGGGGACTTTTACTGGAACGAAACAAGTTGACTCTGATACAACTGCAAAACAAGTTGGTGATGAGGCCATATTTCACTTTAATCGAGGATTCGATGTTGTTGTAGACAGAGATAGAGCTAGAGCTTTGTCTTTTCTTGAAAGAAATACAAATTGTGATATCGCTATTTCTGATGATGGCCTTCAGCACTTCAATCTTAGAAGAGACTTTGAAATAATGGTGGAGGATTCAGCTAGAAACTTTGGAAACAGAATGTTCCTGCCTGCGGGCCCACTAAGAGATAGCCTCTCAAGAAGAAATAGTGTTGATGTTTTCTTGCACAGTGGAAGGACCAAAAACTCAGATAATTTTTTTGAATTGGAGCCTGATTGTTGGGTGAATTTATCTAATGGCAATAGTTATCAGATTGATGACTTTCCCTTTGGCAAAAATGTAAATGTTGTGACAGGTATTGCTAATCCTATAAGATTTCTTGAAACCTTGAATGGTATAAAAATTAATTACGATTTTAAGCTATATCCAGATCACCATTTTTTCTCAAATAATGACTTGGAGTTTGACTTTCCTAGACCCCTGGTAATGACTGAAAAAGATGCGGCCAGAGTAGCAAGCTCACAAATTACTGACTCTATGTGGTATTTAAAGATGAAAGTGAAGTTAAATATAAATTTATCAAAAATGATTAGGGAAAAGATTGATGGGTAATGAATTTTGTATTGTTATTCCAGCAAGACTTAAATCGACAAGACTCGAACAGAAACTCTTAAGACAAGTAAAAGGTAAACCATTAATACAGTGGACCTGGGAAAACAGTATAAAATCAAATGCTAAAAAAGTGATAGTTGTGACTGATTCTAAAGAGATTGTAGATATTATTTCATCTCTGGGGGGTAATGTTTTTTTATCAAAAAGAGAACATTCAAGTGGTACAGATAGAATCAATGAATTTGTCATTAGTGAAGGATTTAATGATGAGGACATAATTATTAATCTTCAAGGAGACGAGCCCATAATTGACATTGAGATTGTGAATAGATTTGCAGAATTTATGATTGAAAAAAATTCAAATTATGCATCCATATGCAAGCCGTTTTCATCTAGAGAGAATCAAGATGATATCAATAAGGTTAAGGTAACATTAAATGAAAATAATGAAGCTATTTCATTTTCAAGAACTATTATAGATAACGAAACGTCAAAAAATTTGCATCACATTGGTGTCTATGGCTTCAATAAATTAACTCTCAATAGATTTTCATCTCTGCCACAAACAAAGAATGAAATTAAAGAAAAACTTGAACAACTTAGAGCAATTGATAACGGCATAAAAATTGATATGTTTAAAATTGATACATTCGACACATTTGGCATAGATACTGAAGAAGATTTACTTAAATTTAAAGAGTTTATCTCTAGTTAGATATGTACGATTTAAGCCATCAAAATAGTTTAAAACTTCAATCTACAGCAGAGACATATTTAGAGTTTTCTAATACGGATGAACTTGTTGAAATTTCTAAGAATTGTGGCCTGGAACAGGGCAACTTTTGTGTAATTGGTGAAGGTACAAACTCAATCTTTCCAATATCGTTTAAGAATATTGTGCTGAAAGCCATGGGGAAAGATATAAAAATCATTAATAGCCATGAAAATATTCTTATTGAAGTTTCTGCAGGATTGGAATGGGACGACTTGATTGATTTTTGTTGTGAAAAAAATTTTTATGGACTTGAAAACCTTGCTGGCATACCTGGTACTGTAGGAGCTGCGCCAGTTCAAAATATAGGTGCATATGGCAAAGAAGTCTCTGAAAATATTTCTAAAATTGAAGTATTCGACATTAAACAGAAGACTATAAAGTATATAGACAATGAAGAGTGTAAATTTAGTTATAGAGACAGTTTTTTCAAAAAAAATAAGCACTTAATAATAACTTCAGTATTTTTTTCTTTATCCTCAATATTTAATGCAAATTTAAGCTATAGGGATCTGCAGAATAAATCATTCTCATCTGCCAAGGCTTTAATAAATTTTATTAGGAAGATAAGGTTAAAAAAAATTCCAGATCGTATTTCATACCCAAATCTTGGTAGCTTTTTTAAAAACCCCATAATCGGTAAGAAAAGTTTTAACAAAAATCCGAAACTAAGCAAACTTACATCATTATCTGCCAGTCCTGATAAAGTAAAACTTTCAGCCGGTGAAATAATTGAATCTTTAGGTTTAAAAGGAATGCGCATTAACGGTTGTGGTATGTCGGCTCAACATGCCTTAGTTTTAGTTTGTACAGGGTTTTGTAACGCTAATGATATTAGAAGGGTAGAGAAAACAGTAAAAGAGATAGTTTTTAATGAGTATCAGATTAATCTTGAAACCGAGCCATTTTATTTATGAGTTTTTCTTTTTTTTTCTACCTTGCCTTTGCACATTTAGTTGCTGTTATATCCCCTGGGCCTGATTTTTTTTACATTCTCAGAAGCTCTTTTGAAAATGGTTTGAAAAATACACTAATCAGCGCAGTAGGTATTGGGACGGGGGTGTTACTTCAGTGCATTTTCTGCCTATTTGCTCTAACTTACCTTTATGATGAAATACCTCAAATTTATTTGCTAATTGGAACAGTTGGTGCCGGTTATCTTTTTTATATTGGTTTAGTTGGGTTAAGAAATAATTCTCATGAAAGTATAACTATTAAAGATTCAATAAATAAAAGGTTAGATATTTTAAAAAGTTTTTTTGGGGGGTTATTTGTAAATCTCCTGAATGTTAAGGCGATTGTGTTTTTCGTCTCGCTTTTTGGGGGGATTATAAATGTGATGACTTTATCTGATATGGTGGCAACGTCTCTATATTTTTTTCTTGCTACGGCACTTTGGTTTATAATTCTCTCAATAAGTTTGGCTTACGGAAAAAAGTTTTTTATTTCAGAGAAATTCCAAAAAATAATTAAACAATTCTCATCTTTGAGTTTAATGATTATTGGTGTTGCTCTCGGAGTTTACGTATGGACATAAATAAAATTGAGAAAGAACTTATAGAGCTTGATAACTATCCACTTGATGAATGGAATCCACCATTATGTGAGGGGGTCGAATTTACCCTTGATGAAGACTCTAAATGGTTTTATAACGGTTCAGAAATTAAAAGAAAAGCAATGATTAAGCTTTTTTCAAAACTTGTTAAACGTGAGGGTGATAACTATTTTGTTGTTACGCCGTCGGAAAAAATATGTTTGAAGGCAAAGGGGGAGATTTTTTCCATCATCGATTATAAAAAAGAAGAAGAAAATTATTTCTTCAAGACAAATACTGATGAATGGGTGAAATTAACCTCCACAAACTACATTAAGGTTGATATGGTAAATAATCACCCTTATCCAAAAATTTTGCTTAGAGATGGAATTTGGGGACTATTAACAAGAAATATATTCTATCTTTTAATTTCTGAAGCCAATCAAAGTGGAAATAAACTCTACTTGGTATCAGATAAGAAAAACTTCTTCTTGAACTAAATTTCTTCCAGCAATCTTTGCAGTCTTGCTGATGCAAGTATTATCTGTAGATAGACAACACTGATATTTTTAATCATGTAATCTTGATCAAATACCATATCTTCATTTCGATAGCCAAATGAGGGATCATAAAGTTTTTTTCGTGATTCTTGAATCCAGAATCTTATTCGCTCTTCATGAGTGAGCTGACTTTCTTGTGGAGAATAAAGGTCAATGTTTATTGCCTTAAAATCCAGCTGTAATGCGTAGGCGGGAATAATGCCATCCCAAAGTTCATGAATATTCGTTTTAGTTCCATCGTGGAGGGTTATAAACTGTCTGTTTCCACCATAGTGGCCTACATCACCGACGTGGAGGGGTTGATGTATATCACCAACAAAATGACCAATAAATTTTAGGGCTTCTGCTCGTCGCCACTTTTGATTATTTTTATCTTTGTATATCTTTATTTGCTCCTCTAGCGCACTTACAATGCAACCTTGCTCAGGGCAATCCGTCGTGGAATAAGTGAAATCATCTCTAGCAAGGTTAATATAATGCCAAGGCCTTGTCTCAGGACGTTTCCTTTTGATATTGTCTGCCCAGACACACCAATCAGAATCTCTTCCTATCAGATTTTCGATCTCTTCTCTCTTTTTTGAAGAAATATTTTCCAAAGCAAGCTCACAAACCTTGCGATGGCCGTCATCCCACCATGCATTTGCAAAAAAAGATGCTCCAAAAAGAAACCCAAAAATTAATAGTACTTTCATATTTTAGTTTTTTGCATTCTCCGAAATAGATACTGTTCCCATTATGGGAAAATGATCAGAAACACCAATGCCACTCAATGAATTAAAACGAATCTGAATACCATTGCTATCTGTTTGAAGTGGATGTTTCACCACTTCAATACTGTCATTTTCAAATCTAGCTCCACGCCCCTTGAAAATCATTAAATTATCCAGAAATGACCAGGTGCCATTTCTGAAATAGTATTGAGTCCCATCACAGGCTTCACAACCAGATAAATGAGCGATTTCCCAGTTATTGCTAAGGTTTCTGTATATATTTTGATTTGTATCTTCGGTAATATTCACATTGAAATCCCCAAGAGCGATTGAGATGTTTGAGTGTTGTTTAATTAATTTTTCTAAATTATTGAATGCTTCTAATCTCATGGATGTTGGATGATAGCCAGATGGAAAATGTACTGAGTAAATATTAATTACTCTCTTGCCTAGCATTATTTCTGTTTCCAGTATTCCACGAGTGTCATCCTGTGCCTCTTTCGAAACACCCTCAAAATTTATTGGGTGAAGTTTTGATTTTTTAATTGGAAACTTAGAAATTATTCCTAGATTAATGCCTCTATCATCCTGCCCGTCAATTAAAGCAATATGCTTTAGTTCTTTATCATTTAAGCCTTTTTGAAGAGTCTTAAGTACCTCGATATTCTCAACTTCTTGAAAACTTATGACATCAACATTTTTTGAATTTAAGACCTGTAATATATTGTGAATCTTTTTCTCTATTACTTTTTCATTCCAATCAAGGAACAAACAGTCATCACGCCATTTTTTTACGTTGATCTTTTGACATTTATTGAAGTGTGTACTGTTATTTTTTTCAGAAAGGGGGAGGTAGGTATCATCTGTTTTCTTAGGATTATCTTTGCTGTCAAATAAATTCTCAACATTAAATGACATAATCGTTAAGTCTTCAGACGTTATGTTTAAAGAAACGAAAATAAAAAATAACAGAAATTTATTTTTTGTTTTCAATAAATTCATTAACCTTTTCTTCCAGAATATTCATTGGTATTGAGCCAAAGCTCAAAATGAAATCATGGTAGTCTTTCAAATCAAACTTTTCTCCAAGCTCCTCTTTTGCCTTATCCCTGAGTTCCATAATCTTAAGTTGTCCAATCTTATAAGCTAAGGCTTGTCCTGGCCATGCAATGTATCTGTCAACCTCATTATTAATGTCCTGTGGTGTTTTTGCAGTATTTTGTAGAAAAAGTTCTACCGCTTCTTCTCTGGACCACCCTTTATAATGCATGCCAGTATCAACCACAAGTCTTATTGCTCTCCACATGTCGTACGTCAGTTGACCAAACTTATCGTAAGGGTCGTCATAGAGTCCCATATTTTCTCCAAGCTGCTCACTATACAAGCCCCATCCTTCAACAAATGATGTGAAGCTTAAGTGGTTCCTAAATTTAGGAACATTCTCGAGTTCCTGTGCCAGAGCGATCTGGTGATGATGACCAGGTACAGCTTCGTGGACTGATAATACTGGAATCTCATATTTTGGTCTTGTTTCTGGTTTATACAAATTTGCATAGTAATAGCCCGGTCGTCCTTTGCTAGGAGCATTGTAGTATGCCGTCGTGGTGTAAGGAGCAGATTCCATTGGTATTGGTATTACACCGTATGGTGCTCTTGGTAACTTGTTAAAGAGTGAGGGCATAAAAGCATCAATTTTTTTTGACATTGCTCTATATGCATCAAGTAATTCCTCGCCAGTTTCATAATAAAATTGAGGATCTGTTCTAAGAAATCTCAAAAATGAATTGAAATCTCCCTCCCACTCTACCAAAGCAATAATGTCTTCCATTTCAGATCTAATTCTGGCAACTTCTTTTAGCCCAATTTCATGGATTTCATCTGGAGTTAAATCGGTGGTTGTATGATATTTCACAAGATACTCATACCAAGCTTTGCCGTCTGGAACATCACTAATCCCAACAGAATTTCTAGAATTTGGAAGGTATACGTTTTTGAGGAATGTCATCAATTTCCTGTAAGATGGATTCAATTCATTCTTTATGAAATCCTTTACACGTGACTGTATTTCACTGGCTTCCTCGTCACCTATGATCTCATTTGCAGATAAAAATATTTTGTAATAGGGGTGGTCTTCCATACTAGAAGCTAAAAGGCTTTCAATTTGTGAAACTACGGCTCTTGTTACAAGCTTTGGTTGGGTATATCCCATCTCAAGACCTTCTTTGTTGTTTTTGAGTGAATTTTTTACATTTTCATTAAAACCTTTAATTCTCTCGAACCAATCTTCATAATCTGTTTTATTTGAAAAATTTAGCCTATCACCATAGCTATAATAATCCTGCACACCACCTCGCTGATTTAGTGCCATGTAATATCTTGGAAAGTTCCTTCCTTCAAGACTAACTTCCATGCTTGTTTTGATAAGTCGGTAGTTTAATTGATCTGAATCATTTAGATTTGATAACTTGATTTGGTCCAATTTATCTAGAAATGCTCTTTCATAATTTGCGTCTGATTTAAATTTCTCTGAAGAGTTTGATGAGACTTTATTGTTGAATCTTAGGTCACCGAGCAGACTTGCAAAATAGGGGTTTTCTTGAAGCGTGTGTTCCCAATCTTCATCGAGAAGATTTTTGAAGTCAATTGCGTCCTGAGAAGGTCTTTCTGATGTAAGAAATGAGTAGCTTAAATTAGAGGCAATTCCAACCAGAGCAGATATTAGAATAATGCTGATTAAATGGCTTAGTTTCATATGTAAAGCTTACTACATATTTGGATAGTTTGGACCACCTCCGCCTTCTGGGGCAACCCAGTTTATATTTTGGGAAGGCTCCTTAATGTCACATGTTTTACAGTGAATACAGTTTTGAGAATTTATTTGGAAGCGCTTCTTGCCATCCTCCTCAACAATTTCATAAACTCCTGCGGGACAATATTTTTGTGCGGGCTCATCATACAATTCTAAATTATGCGATATTGGTAAATTTGGATCTGATAGAACTAGATGACAGGGTTGGTCCTCTTCATGGTATGTATTGGACAGATAAACTGAGCTTAATTTATCAAAAGTAACTTCATTATCATATTTTGGATAGTCAATTTTTTTGCATTCGCTTGCTTTTTTTAAGCACGCATGGTCAGGAGTGGGGTGGTTTAATGTAAATGGTAAATTTCCTCTGAAAATAAACTGATCAATTGCATTAAAAGCTGCGCCAAGGAATCCCCCAAATTTATGAAAGAATGGGCCAAAGTTTCTTGATTGATATAACTCCTTGTATAGCCAAGTTGTTTTTAAATGTTCATCAAAATTCTTTTGTTCACCATTAAGATTTGAGTTAATGACTTTTGCTGCTTCAATCCCAGATTTCATTGCTGTGTGAGAACCTTTAATTTTTGAAAAGTTTAAAGTTCCTGCGTTGTCGCCAATAAGATATCCTCCAGGGAATTCCATGCTAGGCATACTTTGCAACCCACCTTTAATTAAGGCCCTTGCACCATAACTTAACCTTTTTCCATTTTTCAAATATTTTTTAATATCAGGATGGGATTTCCATTTTTGAAATTCATCATATGGGCTCAGGTGTGGATTCGAATAATCTAGAGGCACTATCAGACCTAATAGGATTTGCTTGTTTTCAGCGTGATACATGTAGGAGCCACCAGGAGTGTCGTTGGGTAATGGCCAACCATTTGTATGAGCTACCAAACCTTCTTCAAATAAATCGTTATCAACCTCCCAAATTTCTTTGAAACCTATACCATAATGCTGGGGGTCCTTACCCTCATCAAGCTTAAATTTCTTTATGACTTGCTTGCCTAAGTGTCCTCTACAACCCTCCGAGAGAATGACATAATCATTTGCAAGAATTTCCATCCCTGGTTGGAACGAATCCTTTTTATCACCATTTTCTGAGACACCCATATCGCTTGTTATTACTCCCTTAACCTTTTCTGCATCCAATATTAGCTCTGAAGCTGGAAAGCCTGGAAAAACATCAATACCCATTGTTTCAGCTTGCTCCGCAAGCCACCTACATAAATTAGCAAGACTGATGATGTAATTTCCATGATTTTGCATTGTTGGCATTACAAAAGATGGAAAATTTACAGATAGCTTGTCATTTATTAAAAACTTAAGTACATCTCGTTTGACTGCGACATTAAGTGGTGCTCCTTTTTCTTTCCAGTCAGGAATTAATTCGTCCAGCGCTGTTGTTTGGAATACGTTACCAGAAAGGATATGCCCCCCAATTTCTGCGCTTTTTTCGAGAACACAAATAGATTTTTCTTGTTTGCTTTCTTTAAACAGTTGAGCAAGTTTTATTGCAGCCGATAAACCTGAGGGACCACCGCCAACAATCACAACGTCGTAGTCCATTGATTCTCTTTCCATAATATTGCCCTTTACCTATTTAAATTTTATCTTTTTACTATATATTGTTAACAAGCTACAAAACAATGAAGATTTTAGTCCCAATTAAACGAGTAAATGACTACAACGTCAAGGTAAGACCCAATCAAAGTAACACAGATGTTGATTTGACTAACGTAAAGATGGCGGTAAACCCATTTTGTGAAATAGCCCTTGAGGAGGCGATCAGAATTAAAGAAGCCGGTAACGCAGAGGAGGTGGTAGCTGTAAGTGTTGGAACTGAAAAGAATCAAGAACAACTTCGAACAGCACTAGCTTTAGGAGCTGACAGATCAATTTTGATTAAGACTGAGATGGAGGTTCAACCATTAGATGTTGCAAAAATACTTGCGAAAATTTTTGAGAAAGAAAATCCGAAGCTTGTGTTGATGGGAAAACAAGGTATTGATGGTGATCATAACCAAACAGGACAAATGCTTGGTGCAATGCTGAGCATTCCACAAGCAACATTTGCTTCGAAAGTTGAAATAAATAAAGATTCAGCAAATATAACTAGAGAAATAGATGGTGGCCTTGAAACATTATCCGTAGAGCTTCCTGCAATAGTTACTACGGATTTAAGACTTAACGAACCTAGATATGCTTCATTGCCAAATATTATGAAAGCGAAAAGGAAGCCAATTGATGAAATAAATGTGGAAGAATTGGGACTAAGCATTGAACAGAAGGTAAAAACTGTAAAAGTTGAATCTCCTTCAGAGAGGGAAGAGGGCATAAAAGTTGATTCAGTTGATGCTCTTTTAGATAAATTAAGAAATGAAGCAAAGGTAATAGAATGAAAACTCTAGTTATAGTTGAACATGATAATGAAAATATTTCTTCCTCTACATTGTGCGCAGTTAGTGCTGCACAAAAACTGGGGCAAGATGTTGATCTTTTAGTTGCAAGCAGCACTAATAATATTGCAGAAAAAGCACAGAAAATTATGGGAATTTCAAAGGTGCTAAACTTTGTAGGAGATAACTTTAAAAATGAAATTGCAGAGGACTTAACAGCCTGCGTTCTTGAAGTCTCACAGCATTATAATTTTTTTGTAGCAAGTTCCAGCACAACTGGTAAAAATTTAATGCCAAGAATTTCAGCACTATTAGATGTCCAACAAATATCTGAAGTCATAGAAATAGTTGATAACAATACCTTTAAAAAACCAATTTATGCAGGTGCTTGTATAGCTACAGTTGAGAGCCAACAAGAAAAAAATATTATTACAGTTAGAACTACAGCCTTTGAGAAAGCATTATCAGAGGGTGGATCAGGACAAATTGAAAACATAGATATACCAGAAACCGAATCTAGGAAATCAGTTTTTGTTGGGAATGAACTAACAGTATCAGATAGACCTGAATTAACATCAGCTGACATTGTTATTTCTGGTGGAAGAGGTATGCAGGATGGAAATAATTTTGCACTCTTAGATAGTGTTGCAAATAAATTGAATGCAGCAGTAGGTGCTTCAAGAGCAGCTGTTGACTCCGGTTTTGCTCCGAATGACTATCAGGTTGGGCAAACAGGAAAATCTGTTGCACCAAACTTATATATTGCTGTGGGAATTTCTGGAGCAATTCAGCATCTTGCTGGGATGAAGGATTCAAAGACCATTGTGGCGATAAATAAAGATGAAGAAGCCCCAATTTTTAAGGTTGCGGATTATGGATTAGTTGGCGATCTATTTGATGTACTGCCTGAATTAGAATCAAAAATTTAAGACCAAATAAATAATTAAAAGGACTGTTGACACAAAACCAACCAAAACTATAACAAGATAAAGCAAGATATTTGGTATTTTTGTTTCCTTGAATAGATTTTCAAAACTTGATTTTTCGCCAACACCACTTAAAAATGCGAGAATATCATTTATAAATTTCATTTAATGATTACATATTACTTCATATGATAAATGTTACAGCAAGTGCAGAAGATTATCTTTCAAAGCTAATTGAAAAAAAAGACTTTGATTGTGACGTAAGAATTTTTGTATCAGATCCTGGAACCCCAAGAGCTGAGACCTGTCTTGCATTTTGCAAACCTGAAGAAACTGAACCAACTGATGAAAGGCTGTGTCTGGACAGTTTTACTCTTTTTATTGAAGGAAAAAGTTCACCTTACTTAGAGGATGCAGAAATTAATTACGATGCAGACAACTTTGGTGGTCAATTAACCATTAAAGCTCCAAGTTCCAGAATACCAAAGGTTGGAGAGGACGCGACCATTGAAGATAGGGTAAATTACATTATTTATAGTGAAATTAATCCTCAGCTTGCCTCTCACGGAGGAGAGGTGCACCTGAATGAAGTAACTGAAGACAATTATGTAGTTCTTCAATTCGGTGGTGGTTGTCAAGGGTGCGGAATGGTTGATGTAACTTTGAAGGAGGGAATTGAAAAAACTCTTGTTGAAAAAATTCCTGAATTAAAAGGGGTAAGGGATATTACTGACCACTCCGATAATGAGAATGCGTACTATAAATAAGTAGCTCAAATCGAGAAAATTCCTATTATGATGCCAATCTTAGGATGGTCAAAGTAATAAAATTCGTTAAATTTAACCCTTTTTTCTTCCTCTAAGAGGAAATGCTCTCTTACTACATCAGCTCTTTTGGACAAATTTGAGTTCTTGGATTCAAGCTTTTTAAAAATACCATCTGAAAAAATTATAAATTTAGTATCCTCTAATGACTCTGGACCCATCGAACATTTAGTATTAACTCTTGGGTGTCGTAATTGAAAAACCCTTACTACACATTGACTTTGATTCTCGGAAACCAAGACATATTTTGAATTATCAAAGGTAGTTAATTTTTGCATCCAAGAAACATGCTCCTTGAATTCAGCCTCTTTTATTTTATCAACGTCCAATGCATCTGAAAGCTGATGGTACGATCTAGGAAGCACTGTAAACAAATCAGTTTCCTGAGAAAAATCCTCATTTTCATTCAATTTAATAGCTTCTTCAACGAGACTATATTTCTTTTTAAAAGGGAATTTTTCATCAGTAGAGGTGTCATCCCATAAAATTGTGGCTATTTCAACTCTCACCATCTGACTATCATTATCAGCAACAACTAAAGAAGAAAGCACAAAAAATACAGTTATTACCTTGAAAAAGCTATGCATAAAGTTTTTAATACAGATTGTATATATTCAATATATCACTATTAATATGATATCTAACATTAAATATCTTAAAGGAGTGGAAAAGGGTACAAAATGGATCTAAATTTTTCAAAAGAAGACTTAGCTTTTAGGGATGAAGTTAAAGAATTTCTCGATAAAGAATATCCCAAGCATATCAAGCAAAAGATGGAAAACGGCGATGAGCTTTCAAGGGAGGAAATCGTTGAATGGCATAAATGTGTTGCTAAAAAAGGCTGGATGGGTCATTCATGGCCTGTAGAGCATGGTGGAACTGGATGGGATGCCACCAAGGTATATATTTATCTTAGAGAACTTGCTTTAGCAGGATGTCCTACTTTTGTTCCCTTCGGATTACAGATGGTAGCTCCTGTGATTTGGACATTTGGGTCAGATGAGCAAAAAAAGAAGTTCCTTCCACGCATATTAAACTTTGACGATTGGTGGTGCCAAGGTTACTCAGAACCTGGATCAGGTTCAGATTTGGCGTCCTTAAAGTGTAAAGCTGTTAGAGAGGGCGACGAATATGTTATTAATGGGCAGAAGACTTGGACTACACTTGGGCAGCATGCCGACTGGATCTTTGTGCTTGTTAGAACAGATGACTCAGGCAAAAAACAAGAGGGTATAACATTCATTCTTGTTGATATGAAAACCCCAGGAGTAGAAGTTAAACCTATAATTACAATTGATGGTGATCATGAAGTGAATGAGGTTTGGTTTGATAATGTAAGAGTGCCTGCCGAAAATATAGTTGGAGAAGAAGGACAGGGATGGACCTATGCGAAGTTCTTACTTTTCCATGAGAGAAGTTCTATTGCTGGAGCTCCTCAAATGAGAAGAGCAATCAACAAGTTAAAGAATAAGGCTAAAAATGTGTATCATGGGTCAGAGCCACTATCTGAAGATAAAAATTTTCTATCAAAGGTTGCACAGTTTGAACTTGACTTAGATGCTCTTGAGATGACAGAGCTTCGAGGGTTAGCTGCAATGAGGGAAGGTAAAAGCCCAGGTGCAGAATCCTCACTTCTTAAAATTAAGGGTACAGAGTTACAACAGAGAATTTCTACTCTTGCTGTTGAAGTCTCAGGTCATGACGCTATGCCATATGGTGGACCTTATGGATTCTCAGATGTAGAGGTTGCAGCAACAAAAGATGCACAACTTTCTGCGCCAAAATACCTTAACTTTAGAAAAGTCACAATCTACGGTGGTACCAATGAGATTCAAAAAAATATTATAGCTAAAGCTGTTTTAGGAATATAAAAAATGAATCTAAGCTATACCGACGAGCAAAACCTTCTTCGAGATAGTGTTTCCAAGTTCTGTAGTTCTGACTATGACTTTGAAACCAGAATGAAGAGTGTTGACTCTGAAAGTGGATACAACCCTGAGCACTGGAAACTTTTTGCCGAATTAGGTTGGCTAGCAATTCCATTTTCAGAAGAACTTGGCGGACTTGATGGAAACAATGTTGACTTGAGTCTTATTTTTGAAGAGTTTGGTAAATCAATTATTGTGGAACCATATTTAGCTAATGTTGTTTTATCCGGGGGTATACTTAAGAGGGGTGATCTCGAAAGCAAAACTCAAATCCTAGAGGAGCTCATTTCAGGAACAAAACAAATATCCCTTGCAAACTATGAACCAAATAAGGGCTACAACCTTGATAATGTTGATTGTGAGATCAGTTCGGATGGAGTTGTTAATGGCACAAAAAATACTGTTTTAAATGCGCCTAACGCAGATTTCTTCATAGTGTTTGGAAGGCAAGGCTCTGGATATGCGTTTGCATTAATACCTAAAGATGCTTCTGGTTTGGAGGTTGTTGGGTACAAAACATATGATGGTTTTGTTTCTGGAGACCTTAAACTCAATAATTGTAAAGCTGAAGCAGTCTTTAGCTCTAAAAATGCCTTAGAAATATTAGATGAAACAATACAAGATGCAATTGTATGTATCTGTTCTGAAGCTATAGGAGCAATGGAAAAATGTTATAAATTAACCATTGAATATACCCAACAAAGGGAGCAATTTGGACAATCTCTTTCAAAATTCCAAGCTCTTCAGCATAGAATGGTTGATATGTTTATGGAAACGGAATTTACCAAATCATTTCTATTGAAAGTTTTAGCTACAGAAGATGTAAGTGAAAAGACAAAACTGATATATGGGCTAAAAAACCAAGTAGCTAAAGCAGGAAAAAAAGTTGGTGAAGAAGCTGTTCAACTTCATGGCGGTATGGGTGTAACTCAAGAAATGTCTGTAGGACATTATCTAAAAAGACTCATGGTCATATCTCATCTATTTGGAAGTTCTGATTACTTTTTAGATAAATACATAGATAGTTAATTTGGTTAAGAGATTTAATCCTGACAAAAGAAGACGACCCAAAGTCGACGATTACTTTGGCGACTGGAAATGGCGTGAAGCACTTGCCGAAACCATGGTACCCTTAGTGGGTAAACTTTACAGAAATGGCATAAGCATTTTAATGTATGGAAGACCACTCTTAAACTGTTCTGCAGTTGAAATAATGAAACTCCACAGATTTGTAAGGGAAGTTGAAGGCAATGAGCTTAGTGAAATTGAGACTTTTCCTGTTCTAGAAGCTATTGCAAAAATGAAGCTTCTTCCTTGTGAGATTGATCTTGGAGAGATTGTTTCGCATCTTCTCGAAAATGAAAATTTAGATCCAGAGAAATATGTTGAAAAGCTCCTTTCAGAGAATTTACGAACAAAGAGATCATATCCTCTTAGACCTAAGGACATTGTATTATTTGGTTTTGGAAGAATAGGAAGAATTCTGACAAGACTTCTGATAGCCGATACTGGTGGAGGAGCCAAATGGCGTCTGAGGGCAATTGTGGTTAGGGGAACAGGCAATCCTGATGATTTAATTAAAAGAGCAAGCTTACTAAGACATGATTCTGTTCACGGAGAATTTGGAGGAACCATAAGAGTGAATAAAGAAAATAGTTCTTTAATAATTAATGGTAATGAAGTTTTCGTAATTGAGTCAGACAATCCAAGCAAGATAGATTACAAAAAATATGGCATTAAAAAAGCAACTGTAGTCGATAATACTGGTGTTTGGAGAGATGAGGAGGGGCTTAAACAACACACAAGAAATCCATCGGTTGAGCAAGTAATTCTGACAGCTCCAGGCAAAAGCAAGGTTAAAAACATTGTTTTTGGCATTAATGACGAAAAGGTAAAGACTGACGATAAAATCTTGGCCGCGGCATCTTGTACTACAAATGCAATCGCACCAGTTTTAAAGTTAGTAGATGATAACTTCAAGATTGTTAATGGCCATATTGAAACAGTTCATGCTTATACAAATGATCAAAACTTAATTGACAATTATCACCCCTCTGATCGAAGGGGGAGAAGTGCGGCTTTGAATCTGGTTATAACTGATACAGGTGCTGCAAAAGCTGTATCTGAGGTTCTTCCAGAACTTAAAGGAAAACTGACAGCAAATGCAATTAGAGTTCCAACCCCGAATGTGAGTCTAGCAATACTAAACTTAACACTCAAAAGAGGAGTTGGTGTCGATGAAATAAATGATTGCTTTAGGAAAGCAGCATTTCGATCAAAACTGAGAGAAACTATCGACTATACGAATTCTATAGATGCAGTTTCTTCTGATTTTTATAGCAATGAATTTGCTGTGGTATATGATTCCCAAGCAACAATTAGTAATTTTAGCAATGTAACTATTTACTGTTGGTACGATAACGAGTATGGTTACACCAAGCAAGTTGTAAGGCTTTTGAAAAAAGTCATAGGTGCTGAGTTAACAAGATACCCAAAACAATAAATGAGGAAAATTAAAGTAAAAAGGGGTCTGGAAATTCCCCTTCACGGTTCTGTAGAAAATATAGAAAACATAGATCAAATATCCCCAAAATTCTTGAGTGTTTTACCAGAAGATTATTTTGGTTTAAAGCCAAAAATCTTGATCAAAGAAGGTGAAAAAGTGCTTCAGGGACAACCTATATTAGAGGATAAAACAAATGAAGGCTTCTACGTAAGATCTCCCGTATCAGGAGAGATTAATTCGATAAATAGAGGCGATAAAAGAGCCTTAATTTCAATTATTATTAAACGACAAACTGAGGATAATCTTGAGTTTAAAAGATCCAAAAATCCTAATGAAGAGCTAAATAACTCCGGATTATGGGATAGTTTTAGAGAGAGACCTTTTAATAGAGTTCCCAGCCTAAATTCAAAACCTGACTTTATTTTTGTAAATACATGCAAAACAGATAAGCTTGATTTGGATCCTAACTTTATAATTGAAGTGGAATCTGAAAATTTCTTGAAAGGACTTCAAAATCTCATTGAACTCGCTGATGAAAAGGTATACTTATGTAGTAACAAAGCTGTGGATACTAAAGAGCTTCCATTAGAGCAAGTTATTTTTGAAGGAAACTATCCCTCAGGCAATAGCTCTCTTCATATTCAAAACATCCAACCAATTCGTAAATCAAAAAAGACTTGGACAATAAACTGGCAAGATGTAATAAGAATAGGAAAATCAAATGTTTCGGGAAGATTCTGTTTTGATAAATATGTTTCAATTGCAGGGCCAGCTTGTAATGAACCTAAAGTTATAAAAACTCTTCATGGCGCAAATCTAGATGAACTCACTGCTGGAAATACTTTAGGCACTGCACGCAAAGTTTCAGGGAGCTTAATGCACGGAAGAAGTGGTGATAGTTACTCAGACTTTCTTACAAGATATGCCAATCAAGTATCTATAGTTTCAGATGAAAGAGAGGCAACTTTTTTTAACTGGTTGAAGTTAGGAGAAAAGGATCATAGTAATTCAAATGTCTTCTTATCAAGCATACTGGAACCCGAAAATTTTAAGTTTGATACTAATATTAATGGAGGGTACAGAGCAATTGTGCCAATAGGAGCCTTTGACGAGGTAAATCCTTTCGAAATCGATCCAACAATCTTCTTAAAATCATTAGCAATTGGTGATCTAGTTGCTCTCAGAGAATTAGGTCTATTTGATCTCGCTGAGGAAGATATGGGTATTTTTTCTTATGTTTGCCCTAGTAAATATGACTATGTGGCACTATTTAATGATTGTATGGAAATGATTTGGAAAGAGGAAACTTCATGAAATTCTTAGAAGATTTTTTTGATAAAAATAGACCTTCAAAAGACAAAGGTTACTTCTACCTCTACGAAGTTATTCAGAATTTCTTTTTTTCAACAAAAATAGCCACAACTGGAAAAACGCATATTCGCGATAGGCTTGATATCCAAAGGGTAATGGTTGTGGTCTGGCTAGCAACTTTCCCAGCCATGTTCTGGGGAATGTATAACATGGGCTATTTTGGCCTCGATTACATGGCAAAGGGCGGTTTTAGTTCCACAGGAGATTGGCATAATTGGTTGGTACAACTCATAGGTACGGATGTAAATAATCACTTTCATAGATTGTGGTTTGGAATAGTTTATTTTGTGCCAATTTATCTAACAGTTTTTATTGTTGGTATAGCTTGTGAGGCTATTTTTGCAACAATTAGAAGGCATGAAATTAATGAAGGTGCTTTTGTTTCCACAGTTCTTTTTTCATTAAGTTGTCCTCCCGACATTCCTCTATGGCAGGCAGCAACTGGAATTGCATTTGGTATTGTAGTAGGTAAAGAATTTTTTGGGGGCACAGGAAAGAACTTTCTCAATCCTGCGTTAACCGGAAGAGCATTTATTTACTTTGCTTACCCTAGTGAACTTTCAGGAGATATGGTTTGGGTAGCATCCTTAGCTGATAACGGAGCTGTAGATGGCTACTCAGGAGCTACTGCTTTAGGAATTGGAGCACAAGATGGATTGGCAGGCATGCAAGCAAACTTCACTTGGGGAGAGACGTTCTTTGGGCAAATTCCAGGTTCAATTGGAGAAACCTCTACATTCTTAATTTTATTAGCGGGCGCGTATATGGTGTATACAAAAATTGCTTCCTGGAGAATTATATTTGGCACTCTAATTGGAATGATTACAATCTCTTCTTTGTTAAATATCGTTGGATCAGACACTAACCCAATGTTTAGCGTTCCATGGTGGTGGCATCTATCGATTGGGAGTTTTGCTTTTGGTCTGGTCTTTATGGCAACTGAGCCTGTTTCTGCTGCAAATACAAACATAGGAAGATGGATTTATGGCTTAGCTATTGGTGTAATGGTTATTTTAATTAGAGTTATAAATCCAGCTTTTCCAGAGGGTATGATGTTAGCAATTCTGTTTGCTAACTTGTTAGCACCAGCAATTGATTTTTGTGTGACCTCATATAATACGAGCAAAAGAATGGAGAGATACAACTCATGAAAAACCTAATTGTGCCTCTGCTAGCGTGCATTGCATGTGCAGTCATTGTTTCATTTACCGCAGTATCTGTAAGGTATGAACAGAAGCTAAATCAGGAAAATGAAAAAAAGGAAAAGATCCTTGCTGCAGCAGGCATAAAAACTGGCAACATTGATGAAGAATTTTCTAAAATCAAAACTCTTTTTTTTAGTTTTGAGACAGGGGAATTAGTTTCTGTTGAAAGTGGATACGATCATATCAAAGCTGCTTCAAATACTGAATTATCTAATATTGTTCCCTCTAAGTTAGATATTGCTATTATCAAAAGAAAAGAAAAAATAGCGCCTGTATATGTTTGGCTAGATGAGAAGAGAAATATTGAGAAGATAGTATTACCGATCAGGGGTTATGGGCTTTGGGGAACGCTTTATGGATATCTCTCATTGGGACCAGATTTAAATTCTGTAATGGGCATTGAGTACTATGAACACAAGGAAACGCCTGGTTTGGGAGGTGAGGTTGATAATCCAAATTGGAAATCAGGTTGGCAGGGTAAAAAAATCTATAATTCTGAAGGCTCAGTGTCTCTTAAAGTGGTAAAAGGAGTTTCAAAGGATGACTATGAGATCAATGGCATGTCAGGCGCAACCATAACAAGTAATGGAGTAACAAATATGATCAACTTTTGGCTCGGCGACCAAGGCTATGGTCCAATTATTAAAAAATTAAATGAAGTAATAGAATAGAAATATGAGGGCAATATCTTTAAAAGAGACTAGAAAACTTTTATTTACCCCGTTAGTTGAAAACAATCCAATTGCACTCCAAATTTTAGGAATATGTTCTGCGCTAGCTGTAACTGTAAAGATGGATGTTACTTTAATAATGTGTGTTGCACTTACTTCTGTAATTACGCTTTCAAACTTCTTTATTTCAATCATAAGAACTTATATTCCGGACAATATTAGAATCATTGTTCAAATGACTATTATCTCATCACTTGTGATTATTGTTGACGAGCTTTTAAAAGCCTATGCCTATGAGGCAAGCAAGCAGTTGAGTGTATTCGTGGGGCTAATAATTACAAACTGTATTGTTATGGGAAGAGCAGAAGCGTTTGCAATGAAAAACCCCCCAATCAAAAGTGCTATAGACGGATTTGGTAATGGGTTGGGTTATAGCTTTGTTCTTTTAGTTGTAGCGACAATAAGGGAGGTTTTTGGCGCAGGAACATTTTTTGGACTGCAAGTGATGCCTGAGAGTTACCCTGTGAATAATTTCTTACTGTTGCCCCCAAGTTCTTTCATAATAATTGGGATCATGATTTGGATAATCAGAACATTTAGCAAGGGGCAAGTAGAGGAAAATGAGAATCCCCTTAAAGCACATACTTTTAAACCCCTGGTAGTAAAAAAGGAAGGCGTCGATGGCTGAGCTCTTGAATCTCTTCGTAAAGACCGTTTTTATTGAAAACATAGCACTATCACTCTTTCTTGGAATGTGCACGTTCTTTGCCATCTCAAAGCAAGTAAAGGCTGCATTTGGTCTTGGAATTGCAGTTATAGTGGTTTTAACCTTAACCGTCCCTTTAAATAATTTAATTTATAACTATGTCTTAAAGGAAGGAGCTTTATCGTGGGCAGGCCTAGAAGAGACTAACCTAGAGTTCGTCGGTCTAATCACGTATATAGGAGTAATAGCAGCAGCTGTGCAAGTTTTAGAAATGTTTTTAGATAAATACATCCCAGCACTTTACAACGCACTGGGAATTTTCTTGCCGCTTATTACAGTGAACTGTGCAATTCTTGGTGCGTCACTTTTTATGATAGAAAAAAACTATAATTTCTCACAAAGTTTGGTCTATGGCTTCGGTGCAGGTTTTGGTTGGGCACTTGCAATAGTCTTGCTAGCAGGAATTAGAGAAAAGTTAAAATATAGTGACATCCCCGAGGGTTTGAACGGTCTGGGTATTACCTTTGTTATTGTGGGTTTAATGAGTTTTGGTTTTATGTCATTCGGAGGAATTCTGCTCTAATGGATTTATATTTAGGTATTATTTCATTTACTTTAATTGTAGCAGTACTAGTGGCTTTTGTTATGTTTGCGAGGTCACAGCTTGTATCGACAGGCGACGTTACTATCGAAATAAACGGTGATCCAGACAAAAAAATTACAGTTCCAACTGGTGGCAAGCTTTTAAGCACACTTGCTTCAAAAAATATCTACTTGGCCTCTGCATGTGGCGGTGGCGGCACCTGTGCTGAATGTAAATGCCAAGTTGATGAAGGAGGCGGGTCGATACTGCCCACTGAACAATCCCATTTTAACTATAAACAGCAGGGCGATAATTGGCGTCTTTCATGCCAAGTTCCAGTTAAATCCGACATGAAAATCAGCATTCCAGAGGAAGTATTTGGCGTGAAAGAATGGGAATGTGAAGTAGTTTCAAATGATAACGTCGCAACCTTCATTAAGGAATTAGTTCTAAAGCTTCCTGAAGGTGAGAATGTAAAATTCAGAGCTGGTGGTTACGTGCAACTTGAAGCTCCCGCATTCACAGCAATAAACTATAAGGATTTTGATATTGCCAAAGAGTATCATGAGGATTGGGATAGATTTAAAATTTGGGACAATATAGCCACTAATCCTGAGCCAATCATTAGAGCCTATTCAATGGCAAACTTTCCTCTCGAAGAGGGTGTTCTAAAATTCAACATTCGTGTTGCTTCACCGCCACCAGGTACAGATTTCCCACCTGGAATAATGTCTTCTTATGTATTTAGTCTGAAACCTGGTGATAAGGTAAAAGTCTTTGGGCCCTTTGGAGAGTTTTTTGCTCGCGAAACTGAAAATGAAATGGTGTTCATTGGGGGAGGTGCTGGGATGGCTCCTATGAGATCTCATATTTTTGATCAATTAATTAGACTAAATTCCAATAGAAAGATTTCTTACTGGTATGGGGCAAGAAGCATGAAAGAAATTTTTTACAAAGAAGATTTTGAAAAACTTGCAAAAGAGCATGAGAACTTCTCTTTTCACATTGCTTTATCTGATGCGCTACCTGAGGACAATTGGAAAGGTCTTACAGGTTTTATACATCAGGTAACCCAGGATGAATATTTGTCAAAGCATGAGGCTCCAGAAGATTGTGAGTATTACTTGTGTGGGCCTCCAATTATGAATTCTTCTTGTATAAAAATGCTGACAGAATTAGGTGTTGAAGAAGAGAACATAATGTTGGATGATTTTGGTGGCTAGATACGCACTCATATTAACTTTCTTTTTAAGCAGCTGTAACTGGCAATCAAATACAGAAACCAAGGTTACTGGCGAGATTTACGGTACGACCTATAAATATATTTTCAATCATCCGGCAGACAAACCATCTAATGAGTTAATTAACCAACAGATACTCGAAGAACTTAATCGTATTGATTTAATTTTCTCAACATATAAGCAAAATTCCGAGGTTTTAAATACCTCGATTGAAGAAATAGATAATTGGTCTCAGGACTTAAAATATATTTACAACCTTTCATTAATAATTTCAGAAAAGTCTAATAACTCATTTAATCCTCTGAAAGAAAATACACTTGATTTCTCAGCAATTGCAAAAGGATATGCTGTCGACAGGGTGGCAGATTTGCTAAGAGAAAATCAAATAGATAACTACTTCATTGAAATTGGCGGAGAAATTAGAGCTCAAGGTAGAGCTGGACATCTTGGGAATTGGCGCTGGGCTATAGAAGATCCATTTAGTGAAAATCCAAGGCCTTATAAGTCGTTTTATGTTCCTCAGGAAGGAATTTCCATTGCAACTTCCGGTGAGTATAGAAATCCAGGACATATTTGGGGTGGTGGCCCTCGAGATGTACTCTCTGTAAGTGTTGCCGCTAATGATGCCGCTAGAGCAGACGCGTGGGCAACAGCAATGTATGTCCTAGGCCTAGATGAGGGCATCATAATAGCTGAAACATACGATCTAGCTGTGTTTTTTATTTTAAATGATGGCAACTCGATACAATCGACTAATTGGGGTAGTATATTCCCATGATCAACACCATACTGGCTTTTATCATAGTGGCACTTTCTATTGCTGGAATGGGTATAGGGCTGATTCTGAGAAAAAAACCTTTGAGCCCAAGCTGTGGCGGAGTCTATCTATCCAGAGGTGAATCTTGTGATGTTTGTGGTAAAGTCAAAGACTAATTAATCGAGTGTTGTGGGTTTGAGTCGTAAGTATCCACAACAATTACGCTAATAGATTTTGCATTTGGTAATAAGCCTTCAGCCTTACCTACAGCAATATAATGCTCTAGACCGTTCTCGTATTCACCAGCAATAACTGCTTTTCGTGCTGACTCATTATGTAAGAGATAATAAAATTCATTGAAACCTGGTTCTCCTACTAAAGCCGGATCAATTCCATTGGGTCCTGTGCTTAAATTTGAGTCTATGGAAGTTATATAAAGGACCCAATCACCATCAGCGTAGCAACCATCATTACAGTCTTTGGGTGAAATCCATGCCCATCTTGCTCTTTTATCAGCGCCTAAACTAAATACAGCACCAAGCCCCGATCCTGTAAGCTCTTCATTGGTATAGTCTGTCCCTGTATTGTCAACTTCTTGATAGATCTCCATTGGTCCAATTATTTGCAAGAAATGTCCGGTGCCATCATTAACAGCTACTTTTTTTTGACAACCCCAGGGCCTTGGTATGCCCTCTACAGAAGCAGCTCCTAAGCCTCCACATCCATCTGTAGTGGAAATATCTAAGTAACCATCGTTATTAACATCTGAAAAGTTCCATTGATGTAGACCTCCTGATTTTATATTCCAATTAAAAAGCCTTTCATCTGTTTCATCGACATAAACTCCTTCGTTATTCATGATAATTTGTAAAACTGATGTTTTTTCATACCAATAAGACTGATTACTAATCAATATGTCTTTATCGCCGTCATAATCAATATCCATAAATTGAACGTGAGTATCATGTGATTTGCCATTACTACCTATCCAGGCTTCCTCATAATATTCCAGGTCAACAAAGTTTTCCTCCACATAAGGAGCTGGGAGCTGAATCACTTCATTTATGGATAAATCATTTGCATTATAAATCACCAATGCATTCCTCTCTCTTTCTATTAGCCATTTAGCATCTGCATTGTTTCTGTTTTGATTAAAATCCCCATAGGCTACATATAGCAATCCATCTTCAACATAAGCATCTGCAGACATCGCACCCCCACAACCTTCATTCTCAATAAATCCATTTTGCCTATTAGGATTCAACACATCATCGGGTATGTTAAGAGGTATTAATTCAAAGTCGTTAAATCCATTATTTTGAAAGATACCCCATCCACAGTTCCACAACTCAGTGTTACCTCTTTCCCGATCAGTTAGATTAAATCCGTTGGTAATAAAATCATCATCACCATCAAGATCATAATCAAATATTGCTTGCCCATGCGAGCCAAGTGGTAATTTCATATCAACAAATTCCTTGGTATCAAGGTTGAACGTATATGAGGGTGCAAATGGCACTTCAGCGAATGCTAACTTTCCCTCGTCGTGGCCCGGAAAAACTACCTGATAACTTCCATCTGAGCTCTTTAATGGAAGAGGGTGGTTACAACCTTCATTCTCATAAGAATAAAAATTTTTAAAATTGCCTTGTTCTTGCTCAACGATTTTTGCTACGCCCTCACCATATTTTTGAGGGACCCAATTGCAACTTAAATGATATGTTGATCCTTTATAATTTATCCATGTGTCATATCCCACATCTGATCTAAATTCTGGATCCTCTAAAACTATATCACTTAAGGATGATGTGAACCTTGACTTAGGTATAGTTAAACTCTTGAACCATATTTCTTCGAGATGAAACCCTATAGGATTTTTAAATTGCTCTTGAACCTTATTAAAAAAAGTCTGAGTTTCATCCCAATGATCAGGATAGAGATAAGGAGAATTAACTGTTACGCTTAAAGCCTGCTCCACGTTTGAGTAGCTTGATATACATTTTAAATTGAAGGTAAATTCTCTAGCATCTCTCAAGGTCAACTGCTCTGAGCCATTTAGTTCTTTTGATCCCTCCCAATCTCCTGAAGCCTCACAGGATGAAGCATTAGCTGATGTCCATGAAAGTGTGACAATATTATGCATATAGATTTCCTCAACATCTGTAGAAAAACTGAGTGAAGTAGGCGCAGGGGCTGGAACTGGTGCTGGAGCTGGGGCTGGTTCTGCACCACCGCCACTGCCACCGCCGCATGAGGCAAGTGACAATGCACTGAGAATGATAATAACAGCTCTAAACATGTCAACATTGTAACATCATTGAACTAGAGGCTATGAAGCTTTATGGGTCTTGAATATTGTTAAAGAGAACTAGTGCAAGCATGAATAAAAAATAGATTTTAAGAATTATTCATTTTTTGCTCTTTTACTAATAAATGATTGGGTTGTTAGGACACTTGTATTTTTGGGTTCTGGATCGTCTTCAGTTGTGGTGTCCATATAGCCTTGTAATGAGGAAACAATATCCAGATGTCCTTGACCATCTAGATCTACTACACCAGACTTTTGAATAAGCTCTGTAGCATTTCCCATTCCCTGATTTGCAAAGTTATCAAAGTAAGACCAATCCATTCTCTTAGGAAAATAATCCAGTGACACTTCTTCAAAAACTCCTTCTCCATTGTTTAGAGCTAAAGTGACCTTAGGATAGATTCTAGTATCTTCACCGCCATAGTTCGCTGTTGTATCAACTATATCTAAATCTCCATCCTGATCCATATCGAAAACGTTTACTTTGCCTTGCCCTATGCCAGTGCCGTTATGATTTAATTCGAGATTTGCTCTCGGCTGATCAGCAAATCTAATCTCTGTTTCATCTTTAAAAGTACCGTCTCCATTACTAATTAATATCTGGACATGTCTTCCTGCATAATATGGTACGCCTCTAGTTGAAGCTACAAGAATATCGTCCAATCCGTCTCCGTTAAGATCTGCACTTTCAGCATCATTGTATAGTCCAATTTCAGGACCATAGTAATTTTCTGGCAGAGTTTTCCACCTATCATTGTCTAGAAAAATTGGTTCGTCCTGATACACGGGCCCTAATAAGACATTATTATGTGTTCTGGGTCCATAAGGATTGTCAGGATCTCGATACTCTTCAGGTTTTCCAGCCCAGAAAATAGCAAGATCATCAAAACCATCCCCATTATAATCACCCATTGCAGACGCGTGAGCGTGAATTTTATCGATCTTTACTCCAGAGATTCCACAACATGGAAAAAATACCTCTTTAACATTGAGATCAACAATTTCAAAATCTCCGTTCCCATCGTTAAAATAAAGTACAGCATTCATAAAAACGTCAATGTCACCATCGCCATCAATATCACCCATGCTTGCATCGTGTGAAAATGTATTTTGAGTAGCTGCTGTTTCTTGGTGTTCAGGTTCGTTTTGTAAGATAGGAATATTTTTGTGAATTCCATTACCCGAGAGAAGTATTAAATGAGGGTATGCTTCCCAAAAGTTTGTATTATCTTCCCTCATTACTGGAATACCAAAACTAGCTACAAATAGATCATCTATTCCATCGCTATTAAAATCCTCTATCAAAACTTGATCTGGTGAAGGATGTCTAGGTGGTTCATTCCCATCGTATTTTGAAAAATCCTCAGATAATCTGCCAGTACCATCGTTCCATAAAAAGTGAATAGTGCTCCAATATGATTTGTCCTCGTCAGATCCCAATGCTAAAAATGGTCTGTCACCGATACCAGCAATAACGATCACATCTTCATCTCCATCTCCGTCAAAATCACCTCCTTGACCACCCCCACTTATAAATCCAGGAGGCCAAGTTCCAGGTCCAGTTGAACACTTATCAGGAGTTGGATAGCAATATGTGCCCCCTGGCAACAATTTTCTTTCACCCCTGAACATTGGCATTATGTCCCACACTGCATAATTATCATTTTGCAATTTATTGCTGATATCCTCGTCAGGATTAAATGCTAATAAATTATCAAGGGTGTTGAATTGTTCAGCTGTGTGACTGTAATTTACAGGAATAGTGATGGACTTAGTTGCCGTCCTGTTTGTGGAGGAGGTCAACCTAATATCAAATGTTAAATCTACAGAAGTGTAAGTAAAAGGGGCATTTCCAGAAATACTACTTTCTGAAATTTCTAAAAATAAAATCTGACTGTCAGGATCTTGAATCGTGATTTCTGTGATTGTTTCTCCTGATTGAAGGTTTTCTGGGGAAACTGAAACTTCAAAATATTCAAAATCTGTAAGTGATTGGGGAGCATTGTAAGTAAAATCCATTGGGGCTGGAGTTGGTTGTGGCACTGGTTGTGGCACTGGTTCAGAACTACCACCTCCACCACCACATGAGGCAAGTGATAATGCGCTTAGAATAATTACAATGGTCCTAAACATCTAAAAATTGTAGCATAGTTATATGACTAACCTTGAAGCCTTATATTTGACACTATTTATCGTCGGTTGTTGGTTTATTTTTGGATTTCTTGCTTTAAGAATTAGAAAGTTTTTTGGTTCCAAAATCTCAAAAAAGGGGGCTATTTTAATTTACTCACTTGTATTGATGGGGCCACTTATAGCACCATTTTTCTTTGGTTTAATTTAGAATTTATCTGTTGTTTACTTGGGTGGAGGGAACCAGATCATTGCCATTTGAAAAGCAACTATAAAAGCATGGAAAATGAATATCAAAGCCTGTGGAGCACCATAACTTAGATCAAGGTGAGCAATCAAGAATAAAATCGCAACTAAAATACAAAATCCTGAACAAAAACCTTTTGCTACATTTCGAACAGTTTCGCCTCTATTTATTGCTGCTCTTAAAGAGTTGCCGAGGTTAAAGGCAATCATAGTCATGACTGCCATTCCCAAAAAAACAATTGCTGAAGAAGTAATCATAGTTTAGTTAAATTGATCCTCCTCTGTTGATCCTTTAAGGGCTGATGTGGAACTCTCTTCACCTTGTATGCAATTGTTGACTGCATCAAAATAACCTGTACCAACTTCTTGCTGATGAGAAACGAAAGTGTAGCCTTTCTTTGCATCTTCAAATTCTTTCTCTTGAAGCTTGACATATGCTGTCATGCCATCTGCAACATATTCCTTAGAGAGATTAAACATTCCATGCCACATTGAGTGAATGCCCGCAAGAGTTATAAATTGGAATTTGTAGCCCATTGCGCCAAGTTCTTTTTGGAATTTTGCGATGGTAGCATCGTCAAGATTTTTCTTCCAATTAAATGAAGGAGAACAATTATAGGCAAGCATGATTTCGGGATGATCCCTTTTAATTGCCTCAGCGAAGGTTTTGGCTTGTTCTAGATCTGGTTTAGAGGTTTCGCACCAGACTAGATCAGAGTAGGGCGCATATGCAAGACCCCTTGCAATAGCTTGATCAAGGCCAGCTTTACTTCTGTAAAACCCCTCAGAGGTCCTTTCACCAGTTAAAAATGGTTTATCATTTTCATCAACATCAGAAGTAACTAAGTCAGCAGCATCTGCATCAGTACGGGCAATTAGGATCGTTGGGGTATTGGAAACATCAGAAGCTAATCGAGCAGCAATAAGTTTTTGAACTGCTTCTTGAGTAGGCACCAAGACTTTCCCTCCAAGGTGACCGCATTTTTTAACACTTGCTAGTTGGTCTTCAAAGTGAACCCCAGCAGCTCCAGCAGTGATCATTCTTTTCATCAATTCAAAAGCATTTAGGTTTCCACCAAAACCTGCTTCTGCGTCTGCAATAATAGGTGCAAAAAAATCTGTTTTTGGATCTCCGTTTGTATTCATCCATTCAATCTGATCTGCCCTTCTAAAAGCATTATTTATTCTGGTAATAACTTTAGGGACTGAATCTACTGGGTACAGAGATTGATCTGGGTACATTGTTCCAGCAGAATTATTGTCAGCAGCAACTTGCCACCCGGAAAGGTATATAGCCTTAACGCCTGCTTTTACCTGTTGAACTGCTTGACCCCCTGTAAGTGCGCCAAGACAGTTGATGTAGTCCTCAGTAAAAAGATAGTTCCAAAGCTTTTCAGCTCCTTTTCTTGCTAATGTGCACTCGGGTTGTAAAGAACCCCTTAATTTTACAACCTCCTCAGCGGAGTAGGGTCTCTCAACATGCTTCCAACGTGGGTTTTCAGCCCAATCTTTTCTAAGCGCGGTAACTTGGTCAGTTAAATTCATTTATATTCTCCTATATGCTGGCAATGTGAGGAAATCAGTTAATTCATCGCTAAGTACTAAATCTTTCAAAATAGATCTAGCCTCGACGAACTTACCTGAATCTAAAGTGGCTTGCCCAACCTCTTCTTGGACAACATTGTATTCCTCATCCAGAATTTTTTCAAATGTCTTTGGGTTAGCCTCGACACCAGTATCCATTTCAACTTTATGCTTTACCCATTGCCATAATGAACTACGTGATATTTCAGCAGTTGCAGCATCTTCCATAAGTCCATAAATTGGAACACAGCCAACTCCTCTAAGCCAAGATTCAATATATCTTAGTGAGACTCTGATATTTGAACGGAAACAAGCCTCTGTAAAGTCACCTTCACAAGGAGTAATTAAATCCTCTTCTGTAATTTCGTCATCTTCACGTAAAACATGTAATTGGTTAGTATTTCCTGCTTCAAAGGCGTTGGAAAATACATTATTAGCAATGTCAGATAGTCCTGGGTGAGCAATCCATGTTCCATCATGCCCATTATCTGTTTCAAGCAGTTTGTCTGCCATAACTTTCTCTGATACAACTTGATTCTCCTCAGGATCTTTTGAGGGAATAAAAGCAGCCATACCGCCCATAGCAAAGGCTCCTCTTTTATGGCAAGTTTTAATCAGTAATCTAGAGTAGGCATTAAGAAATGGTTGTGACATTCCAACTTGGTAACGATCAGGTAGCAACTTATCTGGAAAGTTTTGAAAGGTTTTGATGTAACTGAAAATATAATCCCATCTTCCACAATTAAGGCCAACAATGTGATCTTTCAGCTCAAACAGTATTTCATCCATTTCAAAAACTGCTGGAAGGGTTTCAATCAAGCATGTAACTCTGACTGTCCCTCTTGGAAGGTTCAAATAGTCCTCAGAATAATTAATAATCTCATTCCAAAGCCTAGCCTCATAATGTGATTGGAGTTTTGGAATATAGAAGTATGGTCCAGTCCCGTTATTTATAAGCTCCTTTGCGTTGTGAAACAAATAAAGACCGAAATCACATAAGCATCCGTATGGATTTTGCTCGTTTACTTTTAGCCCTTTCTCAATTAGATGAAGTCCTCTGACTCGACACATCAAAACAGCAGTATCGTCATTGAGTTTATATTTTTTACCGTTATCTGGATTTTCAAAGGTAATTGTCTTTCTCACTGCGTCATAAAGGTTTATTTGTCCTCTTGCCACATTTTCCCATGTTGGGCTCAGGGAATCCTCAAAGTCAGCCATAAAGACCTTTACATCTGAATTAAGAGCATTGATGATCATTTTTCTGTCAACAGGCCCAGTAATTTCTACACGTCTGTCCAGAATATCCTCAGGGATGTCTCTTACCTTCCAATCTGATTCTCTAACCTCTTTAGTTTCAGATAAAAATTTTGGAAACTCACCATCGTTAAAATTTTTTTGTCTATGTATTCTTTGGTCTAAAACTTCTTTTATTTTTCCATCAAACTTGTTATGTAAATTTTCTAGAAACTTTAGTGCTCCCTCATCAAAAATTACTTCGGTTTCAGCAGGTATTTTAAAATTAAATTCAACGCTCATATATCTCCTTTTTTAGCTAAGTTTTTTGCAAGCCCTAGATAACTTTCTGGCTTTAATTGCAAAAGTGTTTTTTTATATTTTTTGTTATCAATAAGTTTTTCAACAACTTCAATATAACTCTTACGAGTAAGTGTTTTGCCTCTTGTAATTTTTTTAACAAGATCATACGCATCTTTCTTGCCTTCAAGCCTAAGAAAACTTTGTAAAGGTTCAGCAAGAAGTTCATATCTTTCAGAAAGGTCTGAAGCAATCTTATCGACATTAGCATCAAGCTTTTGGATTCCTTTTTCGAGAGAGGTTATAGCTATTTCGAGGTATCCAAAGGCAGAACCTATATTTCTTAAAACTGTTGAATCAGACAAGTCTCTTTGAAGTCTTGATTTTGTGAGCTTATCTGCAAGATGATTAAATATTGCTGTTGATAGTCCAAGATTCCCCTCTGCATTTTCAAAATCTATTGGATTAACTTTGTGCGGCATTGTTGATGAGCCGACTTCGTTTTCAACCAGTTTTAGTTTGAAGTAATCTTGCGATATGTACGTCCAAATATCATGCGAAAAATCAATTAAAATATTATTAATCCTCACAAAATTTTGAAAAATATCAGCCATATAATCATGTGGTTCGATTTGTGTAGATACACTTGTAAGGGCTATTTCTTGTTTAGCAAGGAAGGACTTTGACAGATCAAGCCAATCCATTTCAGGAAACGCCAAAAGGTGTGGATTATAGTTCGCTGTTGCGCCACCCCATTTGGCATAAACTTTTTGATTTTTAAGTTTTTTAAGCTCATTTCTTAAACGTTGATTAAAGACGTTCAACTCTTTTCCAAGAGTAGTAGGGGTTGCAGGTTGGCCGTGTGTTCTGGCCAACATTGCTAAATCAGAAAATTTATCAGATTTATTTTGAATATTTTTAGTTAATGAAATTAGCAACTTCTGAAATGATCCCAATGCACTCTGAAGCATCATTGCATAACTTAAGCTATTTACATCCTCTGAAGTCAGAAATATGTGTATTAAACTTTGCAGCTCCTCATTTCCATCGAATTCTTCAGCTAAAGCAAGCTCAACAGCTTTTACATCATGATTTGTTGTTTGTTCAATTTCTTTTGTTCTAAAAGCAATACTTGAAGAAGGTGATTTCGAAAGCTGATTTAACTTCTCCTTTACATCCTTTGTTAGCAAATCTTTTCTAAAATTCTCTAAAAAAAATTCAAGCCATGACGCTTCAGATTTTATCCGAGCAATAATTAAAGCATGCTCAGAAAAAATCTCACGAGTTACATTTGTTTTATCGCGATATCTTCCATCAAGAGGGGACAAGTTCCTCAGCTGACTCTCATCCATAGACTTTGTAATTATACCCTCTATTTGTAGCCCAATTGTAAAAGTCTTGTGAAATTCTCTCTCTGATAACTGAACCGCCTAAACACTCATCTCTATCGTAAATGACAGCTGATTGACCTGGAGTCACTGCAAGTTGTGGTTTTGTGAATGAAATTTTGTAACCAGTTGTAAGCTTCTTCACTCTCGATCTTACTGGGAGTGACTTATATCTAATTTGGACATCGCACTCAAACTCAGACTCTGGCCTTTCGTTTATCCAATGAATATCATCAACGAAACAACCCTCACTTAGTAAAAGTTTATTTTCATTTCCCTGAATAACAGTGAGCTCATTGCTGGCTAAATCCTTATGAGCAACATACCATGAATCCTGTTCTTTACCCTTAATTCCTCCTAAACCAATTCCCTGTCTTTGCCCAAGAGTAAAATACATAAGACCCTCATGATCTCCCAAAATAGTTCCATTTTCATCGACAATCTTTCCTGGATTTTTTCCTAAGAAATTTGATATGAAATCGTTGTATTTATTTTTTCCAATAAAGCAAATGCCAACTGAATCTTTTTTTGTTGAAGTAACTAAATTGTTGTCTGCTGCAATTTTTCTTACCTCAGATTTAGAAAGATCTCCAAGAGGGAAAATGGCTCTGTTAAGATCTTGCCCTGTTACCTGATGAAGGAAATAAGATTGGTCTTTCTTATCATCAATACCTCTTAAAAGCCTAGAGCTGTTACCATCGTTCTTCACTCTAACGTAATGTCCAGTTGCAATATAATCAGCTCCAGAGTCAACACAGTAATCTAAAAATGCTCTAAATTTTATTTCCTTGTTGCAAAGAATATCAGGGTTAGGAGTTAATCCCTCGTTATGGTCGGATAAAAAACTCTTGAAAACTTTTTCCCAATACTCACCAGAAAAGTTTGCCTGATGAAGGTTTATACCAAGTTGATCACAAACCTCTTCAGCATCTTTGAAGTCCTCTTCTGACGTGCATTTAATGTTTGGTGCGGTATTGGTCCAATTTTTCATAAAGATCCCTTTAACATCAAAACCAGCTTGTTTTAAGAGTAATGCACAAACGGAAGAATCAACTCCTCCTGAAATACCAACAATTACTTTTTTATTATTTTTCATAACATTTACAATTTAAGGCTTAATATTTAATGCAAATCTAAGTATAATCAAGCCACATTTTAAGCTATGTCTGGATCAAAAATAAAAATTCCTTCAAAGGGTGAAAAAATTTCATATAAAAATGGAAAACTTTCTGTGCCAGAAAATCCTATTATCCCCTTTATAGAGGGAGATGGAATTGGAGTAGATATAACCCCAGTAATGATAGATGTGGTGGATGCCGCTATAGCAAGTGCTTACGGAGGTAAAAGAAAAATTAGCTGGATGGAAGTATATTGCGGTGAAAAATCAGTTAATGTTTATGGTGCAGATGAATGGTTGCCTGAAGAAACATTGCAAGCCTGCAGGGATTATGTGGTTTCGATTAAAGGTCCATTAACAACTCCTGTTGGAGGTGGAATAAGATCTTTAAATGTTGCTTTAAGGCAAGTTTTAGATCTTTATGTTTGCTTGAGACCAGTAAAGTATTTTGATGGAACTCCAAGCCCAGTCAAAAGACCAGACCTTGTTGATATGGTTATATTTAGAGAAAACTCTGAAGATATTTATGCAGGCGTTGAATTTGAGTCTGGTAGTGATGAATCTAATAAAATAATAGACATTCTTCAGTCCCAATTTGATGTTAAAAAAATTAGATTTACAGAAAATTGTGGAATTGGAATAAAGCCTGTATCGGAAGAGGGCAGCAAACGATTAATTAGAAAATCATTTGAATATGCTATACAAAATAATCGTGATTCAGTCACTTTGATTCACAAAGGAAATATACAGAAATTTACCGAGGGAGCTTTTAGAGACTGGGGATATGAATTGGCAAAAGAAGAATTTGGCGCAGAGCCTTTTGATGGTGGCCCATGGCATACATTTCTTAACCCAAATAATAACAAGCCAATAATTGTTAAAGATGTTATATGCGATGCCTTCCTACAACAAATCTTGCATAGACCTGCAGAGTACGACGTAATTGCCTCACCTAATCTTAATGGTGACTACATCTCAGATGCACTGGCTGCTCAGGTGGGGGGTATTGGAATTGCACCTGGCGCTAACTTGGGTGATTCAATAGCAATTTTTGAGGCAACTCATGGTACTGCCCCTAAATATGCTGGCCTAGATAAAGTTAATCCTGGCTCTTTAATACTTTCAGCTGAAATGATGCTAAGACATCTAGGCTGGGTAGAGGCGGCTGACCTTATCATTGCAGCAATGGAGAAAACAATTCAAAAGAAAAAAGTAACCTACGATTTTGCAAGACTTATTGATGACGCTCAAGAGGTAAGCTGCTCTGAATTTGGTAAATTATTAATCAAGAAGTTTTAGATATTTCATGTCAATCGAAGAATATACATCTGGAGATGTTCAGCTTGAAGACGCACAAGTTGAAGTTGAAAAGCCTCCTTTATTTTCAGTAGTTTTTTTTAATGACGATTTCACGCCAATGGAGTTTGTTGTTTACGTTATTCAGCAATTCTTCAATTATGATCATGCAAAAGCTACAGAAGTTATGCTACAAATCCATAATCAAGGTAGGGGCCATTGTGGCGCATTTTCTCAAGAAATAGCTGAAACAAAATCTCAACAAATAAACAGATTTTCGAAAGAAAATGGCCATCCTTTGAAAACAGATATTGAAGAATTAACAAAAGATTAGATATAGTAAGTATATGCTTTCAAAAGATTTAGAAAATTCATTAAATCAATTATTTAAAGATTGCTCGGAAAATCATGAAGAGTTCGTGACAATTGAGCATCTGTTATTGGTCTTAACACAGGAAGAATCATCTAGAAAAGTTTTTGAATCTTTGTCAGTTGATATTACGAGCTTGCAAAAAGAGATTAAAGACCATATCAAGAAAAATGTTCCAAAGGTAAATGAAAAAAAAGAAATTCAACCCACGTTGGCTTTCCAAAGAGTTCTTCAAAGAGCTATTTTTCATGTCCAATCCAGTGGAAAAACTGAAGTTCACGGAGAGAATCTTCTTGCTGCCTTGTTTTCAGAAAAAGAAAGCTACGCTGTCTACATATTAAACCGTAGGAATATAAGTAGACTTGATGTTGTAGATTACATTTCCCATGGAAAAACTACCTCTGTAGAGACAGAAGAGATTGCTGAGGAGCCTCAAAAAACAACTGAAAGTTATCCAGATTTCCTTACAAATCTAAATGCTTTGGCTCTTGAGGGAAAAATTGATCCTCTGATTGGAAGAGAAGATACAACCGAAAGACTGTTCCAGATTCTTGGAAGGAGGAGGAAAAATAATCCTGTTCTAGTTGGAGAATCCGGCGTAGGAAAAACAGCAATTGCAGAGGGCTTAGCTAAGGCAATTTCTGAGAATAGGTGCCCAAAGATATTTGAAGATTATGAAGTTATGTCCCTTGATGTTGGAAGCTTAGTTTCCGGAACAAAATACAGAGGGGATTTCGAAAAAAAGATGAAAGCCCTTACAGAATATTTGAAAAAAAATGAAAAAATAATTCTTTTTGTGGATGAAATTCATACCATAATTGGAGCTGGTTCTGCGTCAGGAGGAGCTCTTGATGCGTCAAACCTACTAAAACCAGCACTGGCAAGAGGTGATATTAGGTGTATTGGGGCAACAACCTATAAAGAGTACCGACAGATATTCGAAAAAAATAATTCTCTTTCAAGAAGATTTCAAAAAATTGATATTGATGAGCCTACAATCGACCAAGCATTAAAAATCCTGGAAGGACTCAAACATAAATTTGAAGACTACCATGAAGTAACCTATTCAAAAGAAGCTCTAAAATCAGCAGTAGAACTATCAAATAAATATCTGCAAGATTCAAAACTTCCCGATAAAGCTATTGACTTAATAGATGAAGCTGGATCAAGAAAAAAATTAAACAAAAAAACTGGAAAGGTAATAAGAAAGTCAGACATTGAGACTCTAATATCGAGCATAACAAACATCCCAACAGTTCAGCTAACAGCCTCAAATAAGGAAAATTTAAAGAACCTTGAAGGAAACTTAAAATCAGTAATATTCGGGCAAGATCACGCGATTGAATCTGTGGTATCTGCTATCAAAACAGCAAAAGCAGGTATTGGAAATGAGGATAAACCTATATGCTCATTCCTGTTTACAGGACCTACAGGGGTAGGAAAGACAGAACTTACAAAACAGCTAGCTTTATTTTTAGGCATAGAATTCACAAGGATAGATATGTCTGAGTATATGGAAAAGCATACTGTTTCAAAGTTAATTGGCTCTCCTCCAGGTTACGTTGGATATGAGCAAGGAGGTCTTCTCACAGAAGAAATTAACAAAAAACAACATTGCGTTTTGCTGTTAGACGAAATTGAAAAAGCACACCCAGACATTTTTAATATACTTCTCCAAATCTTGGATTATGGGAACCTTTCTGATAGCAATGGTAGAAAAATTAACTTCAAAAACACTTTGATAGTTATGACATCCAATACTGGAGCTGTTGAGGCTGAAAATGATTCAGTAGGATTTATAGAGCAATCTAGCGATGATAAATATCAGAAAGCTGTCTCAAAAGCGTTTACTCCAGAATTTAGAAATAGGCTGGATGGGATTGTGAACTTCAATTCATTAAATGAGAAAAACCTACACTCTGTAGTGGAAAAATTCCTTATTGAGGTTCAGGCAAAGCTTAATGAGAAGGGCATTGATTTAGAATACGAAACGGAAGTTCTAAATTATGTACTTCAAAAAAATACCGACCAAAAGTTAGGAGCACGACCGATTGCTAGGATTGTAGAAAAAGAAATTAAAAAGCCTATTGCAAACCTTATTATTCAAGATAAAGCAAGAAGAGGTGACATAGTTTCTGCTTCCATAGCTAAAGGCTCTCTATCTCTGAAAGTAAGATCAAAATTAAAGGTTACTTAGATCTAAATGTAATTCTTCCTTTTGAAAGGTCATAAGGAGACATCTCAACAGTTACTTTATCTCCATTAAGAATTCTAATGTAATTCTTCCGCATCTTCCCGGAGATGTGCGCTGTGATGGTATGATCGTTTTCAAGCTTTACCCTGAAAACAGTGTTCGGAAGCACTTCAATTACTTCACCTTGCATTTCAATTACATCTTTATTTGCCATGTGGGTCTAATTGTAAAGAGTTGAGTTAAAATGTCACTGATTTAAAAAAAATTCTTATTTTTTGTGAAACTGCTTTATTTCTTAGTTTGTGTCTTATTTATAACTTCCTGTGAAGGAGGAGGGCTTTCAGATGAGTACTCTGATACTCCAGTAGGCCCTATTCCTCCACCAAATCCGGTATCTGAACCACAATGCTCTGAATCAACTGCAGGAAAAATTATAAACTGTACAGTCACATATGATGACCTAGATCGTCAATTTTCTTACTACCTTCCATCAAACTACTCTGCTGAAAGTGAAGATTTACCTCTACTTTTAAGCTTACATGGAGGCGACGATACATCTGAATCAAACATTAGTTATACCGGATTTGCTGACTTAGCTGAGGAGCAAAAGTTTATTGCTCTTTTCCCTCAAGGCTCAGTTGCGGAAGATAAGGGAGCAACAGGTTGGTTTGCTGGAACATGTGATACAAGTGAAGTTTGTGATTTAGGTTATATAGAATTTATCTTAGACTCTCTCATAACTGAAATTAATTTAAACATAGATTTAGACAGAGTTTATGCAACAGGCTTTTCAAATGGAGCTTTTATGGCATATAGCTTGGCATGCAACTTAAGCGAAATAATTGCTGGAGTAGCTGCAGTTGCCGGATCAATGGAAATTGAGTCAATTTCTAGCTGTAATCCAATTCATTCAATGCCAATTCTTCACGTTCATGGAGATGCAGACCTGCAAATACCTGTAGTTGGTGGGGATTATCACGAATCCATAGAGAATGTTATAGATTTTTGGAAAGAATTTAATGAGTGCACAAACAATACATTTACAGAGGGCTCTGACGAAAATTTTGATGGGAATATATGGAGCACGAACTTATATTCTGATTGTTTAAATAATATAAATGTTGAGTATGTTTTGCTTTATGGATTTGACCATAATTGGCCTTATTTTCAAGAAAATTCCTTTAGCAACGCGGATATCGATGGTTCCTCCTATATCTGGTCATTTTTGTCTCGTTATGACATAAATGGATATAGAGAAGAGGGGCAATAGTGGAAAATTTATCAATTTTGTCCCTTAAAGAGGCTAAAACAAGTATCCTTGACGAGGTATATAAACTCAACGAACTGCTTGCACCTATGGTTGGTAGTCTGAAAAGCCTTCAAGAATTACGCGACCTAATAAAAATGTCCTCTAATAGCTTTTATGCCATAAAAAATGATCGCCTAGTGGGATACATAGTGTGTTTTAAGGAACAAAGCAATTATCATTCCCTGAATTATCGCCACTTTAGCCATAAATATAAGAAATTTAACTATATTGACCGGATTGGAGTCCCCAAAGAACTTGAAAATCAAGGGATTGGCACACAACTATATAATTATATATTTGATATTGAAAAATTTAATAATTCACCATTTTGTGCTGAAGTGAATATTAAGCCAAAAAATGAAGTGTCTTTAAATTTTCACAAAAAGATGGGATTTAAAGAAACCTCTATAAGAAAGATTAATAAAGAACATGAGGTAATTTATTTAGAAAAATATGTACGTTGAAGCAGAAAGGAAATTTAATAAGAGTAAAAAAAAGATTCTAAAAGAGATAAGAAGACCAGGCAATCTTAATGACTATCATCCATTCTGTAAGGAGAATAAGGCGCTTAAATGGCCTGGGAAAGGGTCTATAGACGAATTGGAATACCTAAATGGCCTTAAATACAGAAGAGATTTCATAGAATGGGATGAAAATGGATACATATTAGAGATAGGAAGAAATAACAAGATCGCTAAGGTTCAGTGGATTGTGGATGGAACTGAAGAAAATTCTAGCTTAAGAGTAAGGATAAACCCTAAATTACCATATAAAAACAGACTTGTAAGGTGGGTTGCTTGGAATTTTTACATAAAATTCAGGTTACAAAGTTACATTAATAATGTTCTAGATGGTTTTGAGTATTTTATTGAAACAAATGATAGAGTAGTTAGAAATAAATTTGGAAAACACGCATGGTTCTCTTAGGGCCAAATTATTATGTTAAATAAATTTATACATATCCTGTGTATATAAAACTGAAACCCTTTTAAAATAAAGCATACAAAGATTATCAACACCTATCTAAACATGATAATATATTTAACATAATATATATTATGCGAATATATATTTCATGTTACACACAAGTAAATTTTTCTATAAAAATTAATCATTACCCCTACTTTGTGTTAAATTTTTGTTAAATGGGAAATAACTCCCTAAGGAGAAAATTATGGATGAATATCAATTATTAAATTTGATGAATCTTTCATTTGTCAGTAACGCAATGTATTTTGTTGGAATGGTACTTTTTATATGGCTAGGTTTTCGATTTGCTAATTCTATTTATGAGGATGGAAATGCCCCTTTGATATCAAAAGTACTTTCATCATTATATTATCTTTGCGTAGCTGGATTTTTTTATTTTAATGGACAAGTAGCAGGAGGTATTTTAGATACCTACTCTACCCTATTAATTGAAATTGGAGCAGATAGTGGCTCAAGACTAGCCGCATATTCTGAAAATCCACTTGGACCAGGTAAAGCTGTTGGTGTATTTTTTGTATTTTTAGTCCTTTTTATGCAACTAGCTCGCACTTGGGTTAAAAAACCTTAAAACTTTCATTAAAAAGGGCTCTCTGAGCCCTTTTTTTTATCTTCCTCCAACAAATCCCTTTATTTTTTGTAAATATTGCTTAGAAGTGAAATTAACACCCTTTTCACCTCAATTTTCCCCTTTTTAATAAAATATCCTTACATTTTCTAAGTATATGCAAATTTGTTGCTTGACTTTTAAAGTTATTGCTATTACCTTCACTTATATAAACTTATAATTAGTGTTTATAAAGAAGATGTTTACATCCCCATACTCCATGGGTAAAAAGGAGCCCATATAACATGGGTTAAAAGTTAAACCATACTCCATGGTAAAAAAGGAGCAGCGTCTAAATCGTTCATCCTCTTTGAGGACGGAAGTAAGCGAAAGCTGAAGGAACGCGGCTACAAAACTATGCAGGTTTGACCCCCTTTTCATTCTTATCACACTTATTTTTATGTAAGGAGATGTTATGAAAAAAGGAATTATGGCAATTGTCATTTTCTTGACATTTAATGTATTTGGAGAGTTTTCTTCAAACTTTTCGTTTTCATCAAACTACTTCTGGAGAGGGATGACCCAAACTATGGATGCTCCCGGCTACAGTGGTGGATTTGATTATAGCTCTGAGTCAGGCTTTTACGCCGGCACTTGGGGTTCAAATGTTGCCTTTGGTGGCGCTGGTCTTGAGCTTGATACCTACCTAGGTTATGCCGGCGAAATGAAAGGAGGATTTGGATATGATATAGGATATATCAACTATGCTTACCCTGAAATTACGCCAAGTGCTGATTTTTCAGAAACCTACATTGGACTTTCTTATTCTGGTTTAGGTTTTACTTATTTTGTTGGAGATGAGTTTGGTGACTACTTTAATTTTTCCTATGGATTTGGGAATTTCTTAGTTTCATTTGGTGATTATGAAGATACAGGAAGTAGTTTTCTTGTTGGTTATGATCTTGCCTTTAGTGGCTATGATGTCTCAATAAATTACAGCTCATTTGCTGCAAAGGATGCATCAGGATTAGAAGATGAGGACGGTTTATTTTTTACCGTTGGAGCAAATTTTTAAATTATTACAGGAGATTTAATAATGGCTGAAATAGATTACGCTTTAAATACGTTTTATCTACTTATGACTGGTGCTCTAGTTATGTGGATGGCAGCTGGTTTTACTATGCTTGAAGCAGGTTTCGTTAGAAGAAGAAATACCGCTGAAATTGTGACAAAAAACATAGGTCTATACTCAATTGCATGTTTCATGTACTTATTGTGTGGATTTATGGTTATGTACCCAGGAGCAAATGAGGGTGGTTTTATTCCTCCTTATGATTTTGGATTTGGGGCGAAAGGAAAAGAAGACTTTGGGATGAATACTGATCTCGGTTATGCTGACGCAGCCGATTTCTTTTTTCAGGTTGTATTTGTTGCAACTGCTGTTTCAATTGTCTCAGGCGCTATCGCAGAAAGAATGAACCAATGGCCATTCTTTGCCCTTGCTGCATTCATTGCAGGCGTCGTTTATCCCATACAAGGTTTTTGGAACTGGGGTTCAGGTTTCTTGAATGCTGCAGGATATTCAGATTTTGCAGGATCAGGTACCGTTCACCTTGCTGGTGCGGCTTGTGCTATAGCAGCTGCAATATTCATAGGTCCAAGAATGGGGAAATATTCATCAGACGGCAAAGTTAATAAGCTATACGGAGCAAATATCCCTATTGCCGCACTTGGAACATTCATCCTTTGGTTAGGTTGGTTTGGGTTCAATGGTGGATCTCAATTAGCTGTAAATGACGCTAGCAACGCTAATGCTGTTGCCCAAGTCTTCCTGAATACAAATATGGCTGCTGGAGGTGGTGTAATTGCCTGCCTTTTAGTTTCAAGAATATTTTTTGGAAAAACAAATATTATTTATGCGCTAAATGGAGCAATTTCCGGATTGGTTGCCATAACAGCAGCACCTGATACGCCAACAGGTTATGAAGCGACTCTAATTGGTGCTATTGGTGGATTGTTATGTTACGGTTCTCTAGTATTTTTAGAGCAATTTTTAAAAATAGACGATCCCGTTGGAGCAATTTCTGCTCACGGAACAGCTGGAATTTTTGGAGTAATGGTTGTGCCCTTCACGAATGAAGGCGCTACTTTTGGAGCGCAAGCTTTAGGAGTTGTATCAATCATAGCCTGGGGATTTGTGCTCACGTATGCATTCTTATTTATTATCAATATGATTTCCCCTGTAAGATCCTCTGATGAAATTCAAAAGAAAGGATTAGACTCAGAAGAAATAGGAATCGAAGCTTATCCAGAGTTCAAGTAGATTAACCCCGAGAGAGGTCTTGAGATAATTCCCATGGCCCCTACTAAAGGAAATAAAGGCCTCTCTCAACCCTAATTAATTGCACATGGGTTTTCTCATGTGCATTTTTTTTATATCCTCATCAAAAAAAAGCATTATCTCCAAAATTTGATTAAAATGAAATAATGAAGAACAAAATACTACTTTTACTTTTACCATTACTTTTAAACTCAAATTCAATCTTCAAAGATTTATCCAGTGAAGAATTCAAATCACTTTTTGATTCCCAGGAAAGTTTTGAGGCTACTTATAAAACATATCTCAATTTTCTAGAAAACTACGACAAAGATGTAAACTCATTAATTTCCTTATATGCGTATTCAGATATTGAAAAAAATTTAGAGATTGGAGCTGACTTGCAAGGGGTTCCAATAGTTATTAAAGACAATATAGATTCAGTGGGTTTAGCAAATACTGCAGGTTCGCTGGCTATGCTTGATAATCTTCCTAGCAACGATGCTCATATTGTAAAAAAATTGAAAGATGCTGGATTAGTTATCGTTGGTAAAGCAAATTTATCTGAGTGGGCTAATTTTAGGGGTAATCCCTCAACAAGTGGATGGTCAAGTTATGGAGGACAAACAAATAATCCCTATAACCTTGAGTACAATCCATGTGGTTCGAGCTCTGGAAGTGCAGCTGCAGTAGCTGAAGGACTTGTACCTTTATCTATTGGCACCGAAACTAATGGGTCAATAAGTTGTCCGGCATCAATAAATGGAGTAGTAGGTATAAAGCCTACAGTTGGATTAGTAAGTAGGGATGGAATCATACCTATATCTTCAACACAAGATACTGCTGGACCAATGGCTCGAAGCGTTTTAGAGGCTGCGAAGGTTTTAAAAATTATTTCAGGTTTTGATGATAAAGATGCCGCTACAAAAAATATTCCAAGCGACTTTGATTATGAGGCGTTAACTAATCTAAATGAAGATGCATTAGAAGGAAAAAGGCTTGGTCTAATTGTTTCTAATGATATGTCAGACACAGAAACCGGGCTTTTAGAGAAAATTGAGTCAATAATCCAAAGTCAGGGTGGAGAGGTTTTAAGGGTGAGCTTCCAAGTTGAGAGTAATTACAAGTTTGAAGATGAGTACTACCTTTTATTGTATGAATTCCACGAAGGACTTAATAATTACTTGAGTTCAGCAAATTCAAAATTTAAAAGCCTTGCTGAACTAATCAGATTCAATGAAGAGAATTCAGATGAAGTGCTTACACATTTTGGTCATGAAATTTTTCTTGATAGCCTAAAGGCAATTGATAGAAATAAGTATGAAGAATCTAAAAATTTTGTGGTTATGCGAGCAAGGGATCAAATTAATAATTTAATTGATACTAATAATTTGGATGGGCTAGTAGGGCTTACCAGAAATCCTGCATGGAAAACAGATCATGAAAATGGCGATTCAAGAACTGGGGATGGAGATCTTTCGTTTGGAAATGGTGGCTTGTCTGCGGTTGCTGGATACCCTCATATTACTATTCCTCTCGATTACGTAAATGGAATGCCAGTGGGTGTTTCTTTCTTAGGAAAGGCGTGGGAAGAAGCAAAAATAATCAACTTTGCCTATAATTTTGAGCAAAAAAATAATTTTTTTCCACGGCCGACTAGAGGCAAGAACTAATTCTTAGCTTAATAACATCAAGACTCAGATTATTTGGAAGAGACAAAGATTTTTTTACATCTAAAAGTATATCTAACTTTTTGTGTGACTCCTTCAATTTTTCTGGCAAATCTTCTTTGGAGAGAAAAATTAAGTAATCTACTAGAAGAGAAATATCTTTATTTTCAACTTTGAATATGTTTCTTTCACTGACTAAGTTATTGAAATTTTTCAGGAGCTCTGGAAAATTTTCATGCTCTAAAACCTTTGGGTTTTTTAAAATAAATCTAAGGGATAATTTGCTACATTCCACACCTCTTCCTTGCAACAAACTTTCAATTTCCTCAATTGTTGGCCCTCTGAATTTAACTTTTTGAAAACGGCTTAAAATTGTTATAGGGATAGAAGAGAGTGAACTGGTTGTTATCCAGATGTTAACAGATTCGTCAGACTCTTCTGCAATTTTTAGGAGTGCATTATAACCATCTAATCTAATATCCATACCCTCATCAATGTACAAGTATTTTTTCTTATTTGTTTTTAGTTGCAAGAAATCCTTCGCTGCTCTTATATCCTCAATAGGAATGCTTTTCTTATCTTCAGGCTTTGAAAGCAAAAAGAAATTTGGAGAGACAATCTCTGATATGCTTCGGTTTTCATTTAGACTTATACCAATTTCACTAGACAAAGTTGATTTTAACAGCTCCTCAACTGCCGGCGATAAATTTCCTCCATAAGCAGAAAAGAAAATAGATTTTGGTTTAATATTTTTAATACTTTGTATAGATGTTTTATGCCAATTAAACATTTAGATAATCAATTATTAATTTCTCTATTTCATCAGAAATGTATTCGATGCTTTTGCTGCCATCAATTAAAAAAAAGCTATCATTCCGCTTTTCAAGCTCAAGGTATCCGTTTTGGACCCTTTCAAAAAACTCTATTGATTCCTGTTCAATTCTGTCAGCTTTTCTATTGGAGATTCTTTTCTTTGAAAGCTCAGGACTAATATCAATATAAATCGATAAATCTGGTTTAGAAATATTTAACTGTTCGTGAAGAGAATCAACTAAATTGATATCTACCCCTTTCCCATAACATTGATATGCTTTTGTTGCATCATAAAACCTATCAGCAATGACTATAGTGCCTTTATTTAAATTTGGTTTAATTATTTCATTATCAAGCTGCTTTCGAGAGGCATATAAAAGCAAAACCTCTGTAAGTGGATCAAAATTTTCATCTGTATCCTGAAGAAAAATATCACGTATCTTTTCGCCAACTAAAGTACCACCTGGTTCCCTCACAGATATTACTTTATAGCCCTTTTTTCGTAAGGTTTCTGAGATGATTTTTATTTGGGTGGACTTTCCTGAACCTTCAATACCCTCAAAGGAAATAAACATTGATATATTATTTACCGGAAATGAATTTTTTCACAGCTTTATTGTGATCTTCCAGAGTTTTTGAAAATTCATGGGAACCATCACCTTTCGCTACAAAATAAAGATAATCACCGGGAATTGATTTAATAGCAGCTTCAATTGAAGATTTTGATGGGAAACAAATTGGACGGGGCGGCAAGCCAGAAATTCGATATGTATTATATTCGTTATTATCATCAAGAACTTTGCGTCCTATTCTTTGTTTATAATTACCATAGTATCCATATGCAGATGTTGGGTCGGCCTGAAGTCGCATGCCTTTGATAAGTCTATATAAAAAAACCGATGCAATTTTTGATTTTTCTGATGCTAAAACAGCTTCACGTTCAATTATGGATGCTAGAACCAAAGCCTCCATTTTACTTTTAAGTGGATTACTTTTAGGTTTAGATGCCCAAATATTTTCCAGATAACGTTCGAGATAATCCTGATAATTAATAAAAATATTCTCAAGCTCCTCAATGTCAGTAAATATGTATGTATCTGGAAGAATTTTTGCTTCCTGGGAGAATGTATTTTTTATACTTGCTGTCAGCTCTCTTTCAAAATCATTTTCAATTAAAAGGTTAATAAGCTTTTCTAATGCTTGCTTAGCTACACTTCCCTCAATAATGGTAAATTTATATTTTTTTACGTCTCCTTCAACAAATCTTTGAATAAGATCGTGAATGCTAGTAGATTCGCCCAAATCATATCTTCCAGCCTTAATATTTGGAGCTCCTTTGATTTTATAATAGATTTTGGTCCACATTAAACTGTTCAGATTGAAGACTGAATCCATTTTCTCAATAACATCATTGAATGTAGATCCTTTTTTGATGATGAAAAGGTAATCAGGTTTAGGAGGAGAGATCTTTTGAGCTGGAACAGCTAAAATTTTTACTGTAGCAAATAAAAGTGCAAGTAAACCAAGGGTTATGAAAAGTTTTTTAACTATTGCTCTCGATCCACTCAACTGCACTTTGGATAGTTGTGATTTTTTCTGCCTCGTCGTCTGGTATTTCTACATCAAACTCTTCTTCAAATGCCATTACGAGTTCAACTGTATCTAAAGAATCTGCACCTAAATCCTCTACAAATGAAGATTCCGGATTGACATCAGCTTTATCTACTGAGAGCTGACCACAAACTATATCTACGACTTTGTTAAGAACATCACTCATATTTACTCCAAAAGTTAATTTTGTATTGCATACATTACTTCATAAATAGGCCGCCATCAACTACTAAAGTTTGGCCAGTAATATAGTTAGCTTCACCTGATGCTAGGAAAAGCACTATAGGGCTTATATCGCTTGGTTTCCCAACTCTTTTTAAAGGAATTTTGTCGATTATATCTTCTGCAATAATTCCTTCAGTCATATCTGTTTCTACAAAGCCTGGTGCTACAGAGTTAACTGTAATGTTTCTTGAGCCAAGCTCTTTTGCGAGAGATCTTGTGAATCCATCAAGACCAGCTTTTGATGCAGAATAATTAGTCTGACCTGAATTTCCCATAATACCTGATATAGAGCTGATGTTTATTACCCTGCCCCATCTTTGCTTAACCATATTTTTAATGACAAGTCTCGTAACTCGAAAAACACCATTAAGGTTCGTGTTAATTACCTCTTCCCAATCCTCATCAGACATTCTTAAAAAAAGGTTGTCCTTTGTTATTCCTGCATTATTTACCAGTATAGATATGTTCATATCTTCAACTAGTTTCTTTAACGAATTCACGGACTCAGTTGAAGATATATCTAAATTTTCAACTGTTAAATTCTTATGTTTTTGAAATTGTGATTTGCTTTTATCTCTGCAGGTTGCAATAACTTTATGGCCCTCGTCAAGAAAAGCACTTACCAGCTGTTTTCCAATTCCCCTACTGCCGCCTGTGATTAGAACTGATTTACTTTCCATATTCCTTAAGTTTATCTTTAAAAACATTAATGTCATCAAAGCTACAAAATACTCCTGGGACTCTGTTTTGCTTACCAAGGGATGAAAGCACCTTGCCTGGACCTAGCTCAAAATGCTCTTCAAGGCTATATTTTTTCAATTTAGTCATGCAATCAACCCATAAAACAGGCTTCGAAATTTGGTATGCGATTTTATCTTTTATTTCCTCAGATGAAATAGCTACTTTTGCATCAACATTATGAATAGTTGGGAATGATGCTTTATTAAAAACTAAATCATCTAAAACTACTTTTAATTTTGTTGAAGCAATACTCATTAAGCTTGAGTGAGAGGGAACTGAGACTGATAAATCTATCACTCTCTTTGCACCAACTTCTTTTAGAATCGGTTTAGCAATCTCAACTTCATCAGCATTTCCTACAATTACTGTTTGATTAGGAGAATTGAAATTGACTGGTTCCAGAAAATCAGATTTTTTTTCGTTAATTGCTTCAACAATCGTTTTTGAATCAAGTCCTAACACAGCTGACATTATTGTTTTTTTCGTGCCCTTCTCTTCGATCATTAAATTAGCTCGTGATTTTACAAGCTCTAAAGCAGTTTCTAATTCAAATACACCAGAGCTCAAAAGGGATGAGATTTCACCCAAACTATGACCTAAGCTTATCTTTGGCAGAGGGCAATTATGCCTTTTCCATACTTTGAAGAAGGCATAGCTGACTAGTAATAGGAGTGGCTGAGTGTAATATGTATCAGAGATTCTTGGGTCACTTGAAAAAATAATCTCTCTAAAGCTTTCTTTGTAGAAAGCCTCTCCCTGCTCTAAGGTTTCAGAAAATTCTGGAAACTCTTCAAAGTGTTCTTGAAGCATCCCATTGTATTGGGATCCTTGTCCAGGAAACAGAAATGAAAAACTCATAGCAGGCTATTGGATATCTTCTTCTGGCTCTTTTTCTTTCTTTTTCAGATCTTTAATTAGCCTTCCTTTATAGAATCCATCTGCAGACATATTATGACGAAGATGTTTTTCACCTGAAACTTGATCTAAAGAAAGAGCACCAGTTTTTAGAGAATCATGAGACCTTCTCATCCCAATTCTGCTTCTCGTTTTCTTACTTTTTTGTACTGCCATAAAGGTTGGAATTTTAAATGTTTTGGCTATGAAAAGAAAGAATTTTAAGAAATAATATTAGTAATGCTTATTACAACCTCAGATCAAGTTGCAGAAAAAAAAATCATTAAAACCCTTGGTTACGTCAAGGGAAGTTCGGCGAGAGCTCGAAATGCAGCTGCTGATGTTTTTGCAAGTATTAAAAATATAATTGGAGGCGAGGTAGAAGAGTATTCTAGATTGCTGCAACAAACCCGAGATCAAGCAGTAGAACGTATGATTGCTGATGCAAAAGATAAAGGTGCTAACGCAATTGTATGTTTTAGGATCCAGTCGAGCACAATTGCTCAAGGAGCTTCAGAAGTCGTAGCTTATGGTACAGGGGTTATTTTAGAAGACTAATAGGTATCTTTTTGAATTTCCTCTAAGGGGTTTTCACCAAACCTATTCTGTCCTGGCGTGCCTTTTCTTAAGAAAAAGAGTATGTATACAATCAAGATCAAATTCGAAACACCCCCAAATCTTTGCGATAATTCCGAGGTAGGATCATAACCTGCGATCAAAGCTAGAACGGAACTAATAAAGTACGGGATAACCCACATGAAAGAAATATCTAAGTCCTGTAAACGCCTTATAGTTACTGAAATAGATGGCACAAATAAAAGAACTGATATTCCAATAACAAACCACTGTATTGCTTTAAATCTATCACCCTCCATAAGGAAAGCTGCAACCTCTTCTTCCGTCATTGTTGCAATAATTTCAAAATCAACATTTGAAATAGACCAAAAGCTTCCGACTATTGATACTAAAAACGTTAAAAGAAATGTAAAAAGAAGAAAATAGAACCACTCTGCACGGCATGCCCTACCCTTAAATGTTTTGTATTTTTTAATTAGTGCAGAATCAATTGCTTGACCGAAATTCATTTCGTAATGGTATCAGATTATTGTTTAGTTTTGTTGTTGATATTTAGAAATACATCAAAAATAATTGCTTTTCCTTTGATTGTATAATCTGGTTTTATTGGCAATTCATTTAAATAGCCCGATGGTCTTTTGATGGCCATCCTTTTAAAATTCCCTTTGATCAAGCTCTTGGAAATATCATCCTGATCCCCTAAAAAATTGCTCATAAGAGCAAGACTACCTCCTCTTGCAGCTCTTGTCTTAGTGGTGAACATTGGATCAACGTAGACTGTATCGTATTTGTATAATCTATCCTTATAATTTTCAGAATTATCATTAAAGAGCTCAATTTTAGATTTTGCTTCTTCAAAGTAATCTTCTTTAGGCAGATTTCTTAAAGCTTCCTCAAAGAGAACACAAAGACCCTTATTTTCCTCTATTACTGTAAGATGATGTCCAAGAAGGGACAAAAGAAAGGCATCATGACCAAGCCCCCCTGTTGTATCGAGTATTTTCTGTGAAATAAATTCTTTGTGCCCTATGGCTTTTTTCAACAAATGTTCAGTTTGATATTTAATTATTCTGTTTCTAAAGGCGCCTTTATTAAAATTATTCTTAATTTTTTTCCCAGAAAAGTTTAGAGATGTATCATTTGAGATATGAATATATGGAGATTTAGGTTTTGTTATAGCTATATGAAGTTTATATTTCTCAGAATAGTATTTTGCGATGCTTTTATGTGCATCATCCTCATAATAAATATGTGTTAACTCAGGCATAACAGAATAATACCTAGAATAGCTCTGTAAATTATAAAAATTTCAAAACCTATTCTTCGAACGAACCTAATAAACCAGTCAATAGTAAAGTAACTTACGATAAATGTCGTTAAAAATGCAGTAAATGTCGTTAAAATGTCTACATTTGTCGTTAAAATATCTTTATTAGACATTATGTAAAATAGAGCCCCTGCTATTGTGGGAATCGATAGCATGATGGAAAAACGAGCAGCAGATTCTCGATTAAAGCCTTGAAACAATGCCCCTGTAATCACAGTTCCTGACCTGGATGCTCCAGAAATTAAGCTAAATATTTGCCACAACCCGATAATGAAGCCATCTTTGTAGTTAATCTCTGTAACTTTCCTATTTTGTTGCCCCAGATTTATTGATAGAAGCAATAATATTCCAAAAAAGATGTTCGCAATTGCAATACTATTTAGAGACCATCTAATATCGTATGAAGCAACAACAGGTGCCACAGCAATGATGGGGAGCGTTGCACAAATAATTACAAAAAAGTACTTTGATTTAAAAAAACTTAGAGATAAAAGCTCCTTACGTAAATAAATAATTACCGCTAAGAGGCTGCCACAATGAACGGCTATATCAAAAAATAATCCTTGGTCTGGCCAACCAAGAATTTTAGAGGGTAATAACAAATGAGCTGAACTTGATATTGGTAAGAATTCCGTAACTGCTTGGAGTATGCTTAATACTAATACCTGAATTAGACTTAAATCATCCATTGGTTTTTGTAAAATTTAATTCTTTAATGTAGTTTGGAAAATTATTTTTAAGAGCATTTTCTTTATTATCAAGAAATAGGTCTATTGCAATGCTTGCTAATCCGCTATTATCCACAACCTTATCTAAAACCTTTAAATTGTCCTGAATGCCAATTAAGTCAGTATTTAAAGCTGTGATTTCCTGAAGGTTGGTTGAATAAAGATCTTTTCCGTTGATTTGATAAAAAATATCAGATTTGTTTCCAAATAATACAGGTATCATGTTTTTTTCAAAGCCTAAAATAGCTGTTAAATTTGAAATCGCGTAAAATGGCGTTTTGTTGAGATATTCTATTGAGCTCAAAAAAGTATAAGCCAACCGCGCTCCAGTATATGAACCTGGCCCTGCAATGTAGAGGTTCGCATCAATCTTTTCTATATCGAAGTCACTAATCTGATTATAAATTTGGTCAATTTTCTGAAACCAATCATTTCTTCTTGATTTGTCATCTTCTTCAAATATGAAACTATACTTTTTTTCCGAGAATAAAACTGATATGTAATGAATCGGCTGTGTGAGGTCTAGGGATAGAATGTTCAAGTTAATATTTTAAAAATTTCGTTAGTTACGTCTTCAACTTTTTTAGATGCATCAACCTCATCAAATATAATTTCACTGTTGGTGTAGAAATGTAATAAAGGCTCAGTCTCTTGAAAATATACTTCCAATCTTTTTTTTATGACTTCAGGTTTATCGTCATCTCTGAGCACTAACTCTTCTCCGGTTTCATCATCTCTTCCCTCATTTTTTGGAGGATTATGTACAATATGATAGGACCTTCCTGAAGGGAGGTGAACTCTTCTCCCAGACATTCTCGAAATAATCTCGGATTCTGAAATCTTTAAAAAGATAACATTATTGATTGCAATACCGGCGTTTTCAAGGGCTTTAGCTTGATCAAGGTTTCTTGGGAAACCGTCTAGTATAAAGCCATCTTTACAGTCATCTTCCTCTACTCTTTGCACAAGCATATCCACGATAATTTCATCAGGAACTAATTTGCCAGCGTCAAGAAATGCTCTTACTTTTTTAGCGAGTGGTGCCTTTGAGTTGCTTACTTCTCTTAGGATAGCGCCTGTAGATATAGTTGGTATATGAAATTTATTCTTGATCAAATCAGCTTGTGTGCCCTTTCCCGCACCGGGCATGCCTAATAATATTAGATTCATTTTTCTAAAACTATAAATGTCTGAGTATATCTAGAGGTATTAGATATTGATAGATGAATTTTAAAATTATCATCTAAGGTTGTATACATAAGAGGTTTACCAAGATCATCTTTTGTTAGTGAAAGTTGAGAAGGATATATTCCTCTAAACCCGCTTCCAAGAGCTTTAACAAATGCTTCTTTCGCTGAAAAAGATGAACACAGAAAATTTATTTTTCTATTATCTTGAATGTATGCAAATTGATCTAGTTCGCTCTTTGACAGAATCTTACAGACGAACTTTTCTTTGTATCTGTTGTACAAATCTTCAATTCTATCGTGTTCTAATAAATCTGTTCCAATACCAACAATCATCTAAAAAAGAGCCTACTGTTTATATTCAATTCTGAAAAATAATATTCTAACGCCTGTTGATTGATTTTTTTGGAAATTAATAAACTTTCGTCTGAAAATTCTCCTCTATGAATTTCCAACAAATACTTCCCTATAAAACCATTTGCGTTTTTTATAAATCCACTTTCAGGGCTAAAGGAGTATTTCATATCGGAAACTATGCTTTTTCCAGTTTGATATTCAGAAGCAAAATTAATCTCGTACCCTAGCGTTGAAAATAGGTTAAGTTCAAATCTTCTTAAACAAAGCTCAATATTTTTTGTAGATTTAATTTCATTTAGACAGTGCTTGTAGATATTAAATAGCTCTGATGAGTCTTCATTTGATTTTACCATTGAGTTAATTAATTCATTTATATAGAAGGCTGAGTATAGGTTCTTATTTGTTGCAAAATCCTGATATACATTCAGGGGATCAGCTGATATTAAGGTTTTTAAGTTTGATCTACCAGAAAAGTTTATTTGTAATAGCTGGAAGGGCTCTAGATTCCCTGAAAATTTTGATTTTGCCCTCTTTGCACCTTTCGCAATTGCAGATAATTTTCCGTCTTCATTAGAAAAAAATGTAACTAAAAGACTCGTTTCTTTATATGGTTTTGAGTGTATTACAAATGCTTCCTGCAGGTTTGATCTCATTAGTTTTTTATTCCTAAACTCTCCAATGTGACAGGATCATTAAGCCAGTTTTTCTTTACTTTACACCAGAGGTTCAGCCTAGCACGCTTTTTCATAATCTCTTCGATTTCTTTTCGAGCTGCAGTACCAATTTGCTTAATCTTTTCACCATTAGACCCAACGACAATTTTTTTTTGGCTTGATCTTGAGACGATAATTAAAGCACTAACATTAAGCATTTCTTTGGTATCTTCAAACTGCTCAATTTTAACAGCCGTTTCATATGGAAGTTCATCGCCTAAGTATCTAATGACCTTCTCTCTGATGATTTCACTAATCTCGAATTCAAAGCTTTGGAAATTAAAGTCTTCAGATGAGTAAAAAAAGTCATTCTCAGGAAGCAATGTTTCAATTTCCCTTTTAACAATATCTATACCGTCTTTTTTTAAAGCCGAAATAGGAATAATTGAATCAAAAATTTCCTTTTCTTTAAAACTATTTACAAATTCGAATAGTTCGGTTTTATTTTTCAAAAGATCAATCTTATTGATGAGTAAAACTTTTTTTGGAGCTGAATCCTTAACCAATCTAAAGGTCTCTTCATCAAGTTCATCAAATTTTGAACCCGAAATTATAAACAAAATGAGGTCAACATCATTTAGAACCTCTTTAGGTTTTCTTCTTAGAATTTTATTTAATGCTTTGTTCGTTTTGGAGTGTATTCCTGGAGTATCAATAAATATTGCCTGCGAATTATTAATATTTTTAATGGCGTATATGTTCGATCTAGTCGTTTGCGATGTTTTCGATGTTATTGAAACTTTTTTACCAAAGATAGAGTTTAATAAGGTGGACTTGCCAACATTTGTTTTACCAATTATTGAAATATACCCACATCTATTCATAAAAGCTCTATTCTATCTTGCCTGCTCTTTTCAATGAGGGCGACCCTGAAGGAGGCCAGGATAACCAAATATAATCTGCTCGGCCCCAAATGGACTCTCCACTAATTACCCCCCATTCTCTACTATCGCTAGAATTATCTCTATTATCCCCTGAGACAAAATACATTCCCTCTGGAATTGTCCAACTACCATTTTTAGACGACCTTGCATCAATTTTTCTAATAACGTACCTCTTGCCATTATTTGTCTCAAATTCAATGTTTGTTCCAGTTGCATCCTCTCTGTAGAGACTTGTTTCAAGCTCAACACCATTTACAAAAAACTTCTTATTCACATAGGAGACTTTATCACCACCCTTTGCAATTACTCTTTTCACAAATGGGGTTGTTGGTTTATGAGGGGGGAAAAATACAACTATTTCTCCAACATCTGGAGGTTTTGAAAAAATTTTGGATCTATTAGTAAAAGGAATTTCAAGCCCGTACGCGTTTCTGTTAACTAATACAAAATCTCCTACTTCAAGATTAGGTTTCATTGAGCTTGATGGTATTTGCCATGGCTCGTAAACATATCCTCGTAAAATAAAAACTAAAAAAATACTCAAAAACCAACCTCTTGATTCCTTGAGATTTATTTCATCTTTCATTTGTGTAGCTACTAGAAACATTACACCCGAGAATAGTGAATAAAACGCTAATAAATCACCAATGTTCCATTGTTTAATCCATAGAATGGCAATGATCACCAATGAAATAATCAACCCAAAAGTTTGTATAAATCGATGATATTTTGGGTTCGAGTTGTTATTTTCCCGCGAAATAGCCCAGTGAATAGCAATTAAACATAAAGCAAGATTTAAGAGTATAAATGAAAAAATGTTTGCAATTGGTGTAAGGGCACTAAAGATAGCATTTAGCATTATTTCCTCCTATCGGTTGATAAAAAGCTCAAAAATGCTTCCTGTGGGAGTGAGACCTTTCCAATTTGCTTCATCTTCTTTTTTCCAGCTTTCTGCTTCTCTAGAAGTTTTTTCTTTCTTGTAACATCACCCCCATAAAGCTTTGCAGTGACATTTTTTCTAAATGCTTTAACGCTCTCTCTCGCAATAATTTTACTTCCCAACATAATTTGGATTGGAATCTCAAACATTTGCCTTGGAATGACATCTTTAAGTCTTTTTGCGATTTCCCTCCCCCTTCTTTGTGCATCGGATCTGTGCATTATTGCGGAGAGTGAATCAACAACTAAACTATTTACTGCGACATCTACTTTCACCAAATCTGACTGTTGGTACTTCAAAAAAACAAAATCCACAGAAGCGTATCCCTGACTTTTCGATTTAAGCATATCGAAGAAGTCCATAACAATTTCTGATAAAGGCATTTCAAAAATTATCGAAACTTGTCCTCCAAGATATTGTAAATCTTTTTGTACACCGCGTTTTGCCATTGCTAATTCAATTACATCACCAACATACTTGTCTGGACAAAGAATTGTTGATCTAATAATAGGCTCTCTTATTTCTTCTATTTCATTTGTGGTAGGCAACTCTGATGGAGAAGAGATTAAGATTTTATCTCCATTAGTTTTAATAATCTCATAACTTACGCTTGGTGCAGTAGTAATTAGGTCAAGCCCATATTCTCTCTCTAAGCGTTCCTTAATTACCTCTAAATGGAGAGTTCCTAAAAAACCACATCTAAAACCACTGCCAAGTATTTCTGAGTTTTCAGGTTCAAAAGATAAGGATGCATCATTTAAATTTAGCTTCATTAACGCTTCCCTAAACGACTGATAATCATTGGAATCAATAGGGAAAAATGAAGCGAAAACCTGAGGCTGTACTTCTTCAAACCCGTCCAGTTGCGGCGTTTCAGACTTCTTTGAAAGAACAATTGTATCGCCTACTGGCACTGATTTTAAGTCTTTAACATTAGCAACAAGATATCCCACCTCTCCAGCTTTTAATAAATTTCTAGGTGTTTTCTTTGGTGTAAAAACACCTAAAGAATCAGCAACAAAGCTTAGACCATTGGATTTCACTGTAAACTTTTCCCCTTTGTTAATTTGCCCACTAAAGATTCTTATCAATGAAATTACACCTAGAAAGTTGTCATACCACGAATCAATTATGAGCCCTTGTAGATCCTCTATCCTGCTGGACTTTGGTGGGGGAATTCTTAAGATAACTTCCTTAATCAAGTCATCTAATCCAGATCCATCTTTTGCACTTACACAGATAGCATTTGATGCATCAATCCCGATAATTTCTTCAATTTCTTGCTTTACTCTATCAGGATCTGATTGTGGAAGATCAATTTTATTAATAACTGGTATTACTTCCAAACCAAGATCTATTGCTTTATAGCAAGTTGATAGAGTCTGAGCTTCGACACCTTGTGAGCCATCAACAACTAGAAGTGCACCTTCACATGCTGCTAGAGACCTAGATACCTCATAAGAGAAATCTACATGTCCTGGGGTATCAATTAAGTTAAAAGTATAGGATTTGTCTTCAAACTCATAATCTAGTGCAACTGATTGAGCTTTAATTGTTATCCCTCGCTCCCTCTCCAGTTCAAGAGTATCAAGAACTTGAGATTTCATTTCACGCGCTGATAAGCCGCCACATTTTTCTATAATGCGGTCTGAAAGAGTAGATTTTCCATGATCAATATGTGCAATGATTGAAAAGTTTCTTAAATTATTCAATTTCTACAGGCTCAAATATATTGGCACCACCTCGCGTACCAATTATAAGAATTATCTCGCCTGTATCAAAAGATTCAACAATTTTTATAAAATCTTCAATATCACCCACATCAAAGGATTTATTCTTCGAGGTTATTTTAGTAATGATATCTCCCTCAAAGATTTGACCAAAAGCTGGGGAATTTGAAGCAACTTCTACGACCCTTACTCCAGAAGCTGAGTCTTCAATATCCCTTTCATCAGTCAAATTTCTAAGTCTTAGCCCTAGAGGATAGCTAGGATCTTTGGGTTGTGGTTGAGATGCTTCATTTCTTTCTGTTCTTGGCAATTCTCCAACTTTAACTTTCACATTCCTATACCTTCCTTCTCTAAAGAGTCTTGCAGTTACGGTTATATCAGGGGTTGTCCTGCCTATAGTGTGTTGCAGGTCTTTAAAATAGATAATTTCTTTATTATCTATTGCAACTATGACATCTCCTGGAAGAATACCACTAAGTTCTGCAGCTTGACCTGGTACTACTGATCTGACAAGGGCTCCAATGGGCTTTTCCATACCTATAGCCTCAGCAAAGTCGCTTGAAACTTCACCCCCTTGAACTCCAAGGTATCCTCTAGAAACTTTTCCAGTTTCTTTTAATTGTTCAACTACCTCTAGCGCAACGTTTATTGGAATTGCAAATGCAAGGCCCTCATTTCCTCCAGATCTTGAATAAATCTGAGAATTAATCCCGATTACTTCTCCATCCAAATTAAAGAGGGGGCCACCAGAATTGCCCCTATTTACTGCAGCATCTGTTTGCAGATATGGCACATAATCACCTATACCTCGACCAGAAGTTATTCCTCTACCCTTTGCACTAATTATTCCAAAAGTTACTGAGAAATCATAATTGTAGGGTGATCCTATAGCAATAACACCATCACCCTGTTCAACGACTTCTGAATTTCCCACTAAAACAGGGTTTAGATCTTCAGAATCTATTTTTAAGAGGGCAATATCACTCAATTCATCAGTACCAATTACCTTTGCTTTGAATTCTTTCCTATCTAGGAATTTTACAACCACCTCATCCGCATCTTGTACAACGTGATAATTTGTAACAATATATCCATCCTTTGACAGAACAAATCCAGATCCTGAACTAACAGCCTCTCTCTGACTTTGTCTTGGCTCGTCATATTCAGGCATAGGAAATCCAAACTCTCTAAACAATTCTTCGGGGAACCCTCCCATTGTTCGCCTGCTTACACTTACTTTTCTTGTAGATTCAATATTGACTACGGAGTTTTTCTGCTTTTCAACTAAATCAGAAAAATCAAAGTCTGCTGCTGGTAACAGATACATGATCACAGCAGTCAGCAAAACTATTAAATTTTTGTTGGTCATATTGTTTTATCTTGGTTGAATTGAATTAAGGATTTTCTTGCCAGATTCAATATCTATGTCTCCAAATATTGTAATTGTTTGAAGTTGGTTTCCATTTCGATGTGTTTTTTTAATTAAAATAAAATTTTCTTTAATGTATTCTCCATCGGGCAAAGCAGAAGAATTGTTATTGTTTATAAAAATTGAGAATTGCTTTCTTTTAAGAGAATTGATGTACTTATTGTGCATCTCTGGATCGCTCTTAAAGCCTGAAGGAATCCAGTTTGGCCTGAAACCAACTGGCAACATAGCTGAGTTGGATTGTGTGATTGGAGTAAAGTGTCTTGAAGCAAATTTCAATATTTCTTCATTTTGAACATTTTCTAATGTTCGTTTTGCTTCGACAGAAGAAATTGCTTGTGAGATAAGGTTTGATGATTCAATTGTATTATTTTCTTCATCTAATACATTCGTAAGGACTGAGTAACTTAGAAAAACTCCAGCTGCAAAAACTCCTCCAGGAAGTATTAATCTCTGAAAGAAACTTATAAGAAGAGATTTAAGAGACAAATTTCTTAATTTTTGTTTTACACCGAGGTTTTGAATTTTTGAGGTTGCTTCACTGATTTCAATAAGAGAGAAATAGGTTTCTTTAAGCTTTTTATTATTTTTCATGTCCGTTACTAACGAAACAATTTGGTCATGATCAAGTTCACCATCTATGAATGAAGAAATTCTTCGAAAATCATAATCGCTTATTTTATTCATTTTTCTCCTTGAGGTTTTCAACTAGAAACTGTCTAGCTCTAAAAATTCTTGATCTAACTGTACCAACTGGCACACCAACTATATATGCAATTTCCTCATAGTTTTTTCCATCTATTTCGCAAAGGATGTATGCATTTCTTTGCTCCTCAGGCATCTGATCTAATAGGCTCCTAATGTTTGCTACAAATTCTATGTTTTGAATTTCATTATGTACATTATCTTTGGATTTTATTGTTTGCTCAAAACCCTCATCAATCTGGCTCTCTCTTGAGGTCTTTATTTTTGTTATCGCAAGATTAAAACCAATTCTATACAACCAAGTATAAAAATTTGATTCGCCCTTAAATGTGCCAATTTTTTCCCAAGCTCTTAAAAAAGCCTGCTGTACAACGTCTTCTGTTTCATGAAAATTTTTTAGTATCTTAAACAACGAGTTATGTAGTCGTGTTTTAAATGTTGTAAATAATATTTCAAAAGCTGTGTTACTTCCTTTTTGAGAAAGACTTACCAAATTCGAAATATTATTTTTTTTCATCACTCAATTTGATTCAAAATATTAAAATAAGTTCAAATTATGAAATATTTTTTTAATTTAGAGAAATCTTTAAAGAAGATTTCTCTGTTTTTAAAGATGTAATCAAACATTTTTTGATCATCAAGATCGATAAATTTTTTAAGCTCAAGCAAATCTTCTTCTGACATGTCTTCTATTTGGTCAAGAAGATTTCTAACAATCCTTGAAGTTTCCTTCATACCCCTTCTTGCTTTAAAATTAAGTTGTTTAACTAATAATGATTTTTCCATGAGATATTTCCAACTAGATGATTATACTGCGTTAAGAATAACTGGGGAAAATGTAAATGAGTTCCTTCAAGGACAAATTTCTTCAGATATTTATAAAAGCAAGCATTTTAAAACCCTCTTTTGTGATGAAAAAGGATATATCATTACTAATGCAACCATAATTCTTGATAAGGACGCATTAATTATTATCAAATCAGATATAGCGAAGGTTTTGAATGATAATTTGTCAAAGTTTAGCAAATTTTTTAAATGCAGAATTCAACAGGAAGATATTGATATTTATGGGAAAATATTAAATGGAAGTCTAGAAAAAATTATTGGAACTCGAGAAAACTTGACTTCATATGAGAGCTGGCAGAGGGAAAAATTATTGAATTTTGATATCGACATAACAGAAGAGACGTCAGGAAAGTTTAGAGTAAATGAATTGGGATTTAGTTTAGATAATTATGTATCTTTTAATAAGGGTTGTTTCAGGGGCCAGGAGATTATTGCAAGAATTAATTATTTGTCTAAAGCTATCACAAAGCCTGTAGTTTTTGAGAGTCTTCCAGAAGATTGCATCCAAAAATTAAATTATGAAGGAAAATTTATATTCAAGACAATTGTTAATGATGTTGTTTATCATCAGTTTATGCTTAAACAAGACTCAGTCTTGCTGAAAGATAGAGCTATTAATCAAGTTGCCAGTTTATGGAAGAATCTCTAAATCTTGTGAGATATTTATTTGCTTTTGAAAAGTGATTTGATCCAAAAAATCCTTTATGTGCCGAAAGTGGAGATGGATGTGTTGCCTCAAGAATCAAAGAATCATTTGCAATCAACTTTTTCTTGGACCTTGCATGTGCTCCCCAAAGAATATAAACAACATGATTTAATTGATTTAATTCCCTTAAAGCAGCATCGGTGAAAATTTCCCAACCTATGCTTGAGTGCGAGTTTGGCATTCCCTCACATACTGATAAAGATGTATTTAGTAAAAGCACCCCTTGATCAGCCCATTTTGTTAAATCAGGTGAGTTATTTTCAATTCCTATATCGTCATGCATTTCTTTGAAAATATTTTTTAGGGATGGGGGGATGGGATTTTGAGACTCAGTAGAGAATGCTAATCCATCAGCAACGTCTCTAGTGTGATAAGGATCCTGGCCTAGTATAACCACTTTAGTTTTTTGGAAGGGGCATAACTGAAAAGCTCTAAAAAAAGACTTAGGATTTGGGAATATTTTGTGTCCTTCTTTGTGGTCACTTATAAGTTTAAATTTTATGTCTTTAAAGTAGTCTTTTGCGGTTTCTCTACTTATAAAATTTTCCCAAGAAAAATTATCTTTCATATGGTAAAAATAACATATTTTTTTTATCCACAGAATCTGTGGATAACTTTGGGGAAAAGTTAATTTTTTTAAAAAAAAGCCTCATTAAACCTTGTTTTAAAGACATTGATCAAAAAATAATCAGCTAAGGCATAATTCCATTTTTACTGCCTTTCAGAGGTTATTGGTTTTTTTTAAAAAAGTCTTATGGCTACGAAGTGGCAAGAATATCTTTTTTAGTGACCTGTGAGGAAATCAATAGGTTGTAACAAAAAAAACCCTGTTTTTTTAGTAGCAAAGTCTTGCATTTGTTACACCCTTTATATTGCTTAGTTTTGCGAGTGTATTGGTTGAGATCTTATCATCGGTATCAATTAAATTACATGCTATTTTTTCTCTACTTTTATTAACAAATTCAATTATGTTTATTTCATCTTTCGCAAGCACCTCTGCAATGTTGCTGATTATCCCAGGTGTGTTTTCATTTGCGATAAAGATTCTGTGCTTGCCAAACTTTTCAGATGAAATGTTTGGAAAATTAACGCTGTTATGTATTTTTCCAGAACTTAAAAATGTAGCTAATTGTTCGCATGCCATAATTGCACAATTTACTTCACTCTCTTTTGTGCTAGCACCTAGGTGTGGGAAGATAATAACGTCTCTTTTGTTGGTCAATCTCTCAATCAATAACCTTGATGGGAAGTCAGTAATATACTTTGAAATTTGCCCAGAATTTAATTCGCTAACTACCGACTTCTCTTCAACAATGCCGCCCCTAGAAAAATTAATTAATACAAAATCTTTATTTGCACACTTAATCAAATCTTTATTAATTAATCCTTTGGTTTTCTCATTTAAAGGAATGTGCAAACTTACATAATCGCTACCTTTGAATGAATCATCAATTTTTTTGCATACGTGGATGTCTCTGGGTAATCGAAGTGCTGTTTCAACAGTAATGCCAGGATCGTAACCTTGCACATGCATCCCAAGTTGTATGGCTTGTTCAGCAACCATTGATCCAATAGCACCCAGCCCTATTACGCTCAAGGTTTTTCCTTTTATTTCCTGACCTACAAAAGCCTTTTTCATGTCTTCTATTCTTTTTGAAATCTCTTCGTCTGAGAGTTTCTCTGTATTAATTGAATCGATTGTTTTGTTGCCTGAAACTAAGTCACGTTTTCCCAAAATTAATGCACAAATTACCATCTCTTTGACGGCATTTGCATTAGCTCCTGGGGTGTTGAAAACTACAATCCCCTTTTCTGAACATTTTGAGATATTGATGTTATTTGTTCCAGCGCCCGCCCGTGAGATTGCAAATAATGATTTAGGGATATCAAGGTCCTTCAGTGGAAAGCTTCTTAAAACAATTCCTTGTGGTTCATTAATTTTCTCATCTTTAATTAATTGAAAAGATTTTTCCTCAAGAATTTTGAGCCCGAACTCAGAAATGTTATTTAGTACTTGAATTTTCATTAAAGAGCTTTTGATAATACATACTTCCAGTGGTTTTTAAAATAAAATTATAAAAAAAACCCCAATTTATCCAAAAGATATCCACAAGAAAACCCCATCATATTGTGTGTAAAAATAAAAATAACACAATATATTGTGTTAAAAGCCTTGATTGTAGTGACAAACTATTGAAGAATACATAATAACTATGGAACAACAATTAACACAAGAAAATAATAAAAGTACAGAAGCATCAAGCAATGTTGTCTTGACGCCAGGAAAAATGAGAGTAATCAAAAGAAACGGCAAAGTTGTTTCTTTTGAAGAAGAAAAAATTAAAGTTGCAATCATGAAAGCCTTCCTTGCAGTTGAAGGAGGAGCGGCAGCCGGTTCTTCTCGTATTCATGAAAATGTTGATGTGCTTACTAAAGCAGTGGTAGATGTTTTTGAGAGAAGAATGCCTTCAGGAGGAACTCTTCATATCGAAGAGATTCAAGATCAAGTTGAGTTGCAACTAATGAGAAGCGAGCATCATAAAGTTGCACGAAGCTATGTGCTGTATAGAGAAGCAAGAAAAAATGAAAGATCAGAAGAAGATGGACAAGTTGTAGCTCAAGATGGTGAAAACGATGAAATATCCTCAATTGTTAAGAGAGCCTGTGAAGGTTTAGAAGATGTTGGTTCACAGCAACTTATCGAAGAAATTAGAAACGCATCCTATGACGGAATGTCTGAAAAAGACTTAGCTGATTGTATGGTCATATCTGCGAGAACAATGGTTGAGAAAGAGCCAAATTATTCTTATGTAACGGCACGCATACTTTTAAATAATATTGAAAATGAAGTGCTGGATTTTCTGGAAATTGATAGAAAATTAAAATCCGATAGAACAAAAATGTATTCTGAAGCATTAACAAAAACCTTTAATAAAGGAATTGAGCTGGGATTCCTAAATAAAGAATTAAAAGAATACGATCTAGAGAAGATTTCAAATTCGATTGATGAGTCAAGAGACTTTAATTTTACCTATTTGGGGCTTCAAACCTTATATGACAGATATTTTATTACCTCAGATGATACAAGGTATGAGTTACCTCAGGTCTTTCTAATGAGGGTAGCAATGGGTCTCGCTATCAATGAAAAGGATAGGGATGCAAGAGCAGTTGAATTCTATAATCTTCTCTCAAGCTTTGATTACATGAGCTCAACACCAACTCTATTTAATTCTGGAACACATAGACCGCAATTGTCTTCATGTTATTTAACCACTGTTCCTGATGACTTGTCTGGAATATATGGAGCTATAAGAGATAACGCATTGCTATCAAAGTGGGCTGGAGGACTAGGAAATGATTGGACAAATGTAAGAGCTCTAGGTTCAAGAATAAAGGGGACCAATGGGAAAAGCCAAGGAATTGTGCCATTTCTTAAAGTCTCAAATGATACAGCAGTTGCAGTTAACCAGGGCGGAAAAAGAAAAGGAGCTTTCTGTGCTTACCTAGAGTGCTGGCATCTTGATGTCGAAGAGTTTCTTGACCTTAGAAAAAATACTGGTGATGACAGAAGAAGAACACATGATATGAATACGGCAAACTGGATTCCAGACCTATTTATGAAAAGACTTGAAGAGGATAAGGATTGGACTCTCTTTTCACCCTCAGATGTTCCAGAGCTACATGACTTGTATGGACAGGAATTCGAAAAAAAATACGAAGAGTACGAAGCCTTGGCCGAAAAAGATGAGTTAAGTCTATATAAAAAGATACCAGCAAAAACTCTTTGGAGGAAAATGTTATCAATGCTCTTTGAAACTGGACATCCTTGGGTAACTTTCAAAGACCCATGTAACATAAGATCACCCCAAGGACATGTTGGTACTGTTCACTCATCAAATCTTTGTACAGAAATTACGCTTAATACAAACGAGGAAGAAATAGCAGTATGCAACCTTGGTAGTATAAATTTACCGCAACATATACAAGAAGGGAAGATAGATATAGATCAATTAAAAAATACTGTTAGGACTGCAGTTAGGATGCTAGATAATGTTATTGACATCAATTATTACCCAGTTCCACAAGCAGAAAACTCAAATAAAAAACACAGGCCAGTTGGGCTTGGGTTAATGGGCTTCCAAGATGCTCTTTATAAGCTCGGAATATCATATAACTCGGAAGAAGCCGTTAAATTTGCTGATAAATCAATGGAGCTAATAAGCTATTTTGCTATTGAAGCATCCTCAGAGCTTGCTGCTGAAAGAGGAACATATCAGACATATGAAGGTTCTCTTTGGGATCGTGGAATTTTTCCAATTGATTCCATTAACCTTTTAAAGGAGCAACGAGGAGAAAATTACTTAGATCAGAATATTGAAACAACTCTAGATTGGGATTCTCTGAGAGAAAAGGTAAAAAAATCTGGGATGAGAAATTCTAATGTTATGGCAATTGCACCAACAGCAACAATTGCAAATATTACAGGAGTATCTCAATCAATAGAACCCACCTACCAAAACCTTTTTGTGAAATCAAACTTATCAGGAGAATTTACAGTTGTAAATCCATATTTAATCGAGGAGCTTAAAAACAAGGAACTTTGGGATGATGTGATGTTAAGTGATCTCAAATATTATGAAGGATCGCTATCGCAAATAAATAGGATCCCTGAAGAGATAAAAGAAAAATTTAAAACTGCCTTTGAAGTTGAGCCAAAATTTATTGTGGAGGCAGCTAGCAGGAGGCAAAAATGGATTGACCAAGCACAGTCATTAAACTTGTATATTGCTAATGTAGATGGAAAAAAACTTGATATAACATACAGGATGGCTTGGTATAAGGGTCTTAAAACTACATATTACTTGAGGTCAATGGGAGCAACCTCAACTGAAAAATCAACTGTGGAGAGGAGCAATTTAAACGCCGTAGATAGCGAAAAGGGAGAACAAGTAGCAGCGCAAGCCCCGCAAGCTTGCAGCATACTAGATCCTGATTGCGAGGCATGCCAATAGGAGGAAATATGTTGAATTGGGATGATTACTACAACGAAGACGCGCCGGTAAAGAAAGACGAGGTTCAGAAGGACGAAAAACAAGTCTTGCCTGATCCTAAATTGCAGAAAGTAGAGGAAGTTAATGAACCTCAATCAGATGTCATAGTTGCTGAACAAAACTCTTCGACAGAAGAGGTAGGATCTACACTCACAGATGAAGATCTAAAACTTGCTAAAGAGGATCTCGATACTCTTGAGGGAAGAGTTCAAGTTGATCAAAAGGCAATGATCAATTCAAGGGCAGACCTTAATCAATTAGTGCCATTTAAATACGAATGGGCTTGGAAGAAGTATTTGGACGGATGTGCAAACCATTGGATGCCACAAGAAATTAATATGACACAAGACATTGCATTATGGAGAAGTAATGATGGTCTTTCAGACGATGAAAGAAGAATAGTTAAAAGAAGTTTAGGTTTCTTTTCTACAGCAGACTCTCTTGTTGCAAATAACTTAGTTTTAGCTGTGTATAGAAACATAACAAATCCAGAATGTAGACAGTATCTTTTGAGGCAGGCATTTGAGGAAGCAATACATACGCATGCATATCAATACTGTGTTGAATCATTAGGTATGGATGAGGGTGAGATATTTAATATGTACAGAGAAGTTCCGTCTGTAGAAAGAAAGGCAGCTTGGGGACTTAAATACACTAAGGAGCTATCAGATCCCAACTTTAGAACAGGTACGCCTGAAAATGACAAGGCGTTTTTAGCAAATTTAATTGCTTATTACTGTGTTCTTGAGGGTATGTTTTTTTATTGTGGTTTTACCCAAGTTCTATCTATGGGTAGGCTTAATAAAATGACAGGCGTATCTGAACAATTCCAATATATCCTTAGGGATGAATCAATGCATGTAAACTTCGGGATTGATGTCATTAATAGTATAAAAAATGAAAATCCTGAGATCTGGGATCAAGATATGATTGCTAGAGCTAGAAATATGATCTTGGAGGGAACTCAATATGAAATTGATTATGCCAGAGACTCAATGCCAAGAGGTGTGCTTGGGATGAATGCAAAAACGATGGAAGAGTATTTGAAATTCATTTGTAATAGACGACTTGTTCAGATTGGGCTTGAAGAGGAATATCCTGGAGCAAAGAACCCTTTTCCATGGATGTCAGAGATTATGGATCTAAGAAAAGAAAAGAATTTCTTTGAGACAAGAGTAATTGAATACCAGGTTGGTGGTTCACTACAATTTGACTAAATAAAGTTTGCATTGCCGTAGATCTGCAGCTATGGCGGTGCTCTCCTCAAAAGACTCTATTCCTTCACTTCGTCTTTAGCCTCAAATTCACAGACTATACGTGCTATAACTTCGCCTTCAACCTCAAGGTTAATTTTAGCTCTTCCGTTCATTTCACCAGTGACTGAACAATTTTCCAAAGTTTCCTGCACAATGGTTCTTACTACTTCAGTAAGCTCATCAACAGTAATTTCTGAAATTTTTGTATCTTTATCTTGTGCAAATAATCCAAAAGAAAAGAAGTATAAAATCAGTATAAAAAAAATTTTATCCATGGCTATTTGTATATAACGTCATAAACAGTATACCTGTACCGAGAGTTCCTATAACTAATATCAGATAGTCAACAACTCCCACAATCGAAAGTTTTAACCAAGATTGATCTTTCGATGTTTTTCTAAATGCAGAACATTTGAATAAACAAAAAGAAACAATGAAGACTAATCCGCCCAGAATAAATATACCCATACTTAATTATTAAATTAAATGTAAGCCTTAACTCTCAGATTTTTGAATTGTTTCAAAATGTTTCATAGCAACATCGCCACCTTGAAATGGTCTTTTTGCATCTGTGGTGTCTGAAATAGCTTCCCAGTTTTCTGCCACTGATTCAGCTGTAAAATCGTCACCAGTGCCAAAGTATTTTCCCATAGTTTCCATTATGTAGGTATTTGCAACAACGCCTCCTCCAGCTTCAAGAATTTCTCCATTAGGAGCTTTTTCACTAGCAAGATATATAACTGCCGGGATGATATATTTAGGGTCAAGCTTTTCACCAAATTCTGCGGGAAATAGATGCTCAGTCATTCTTGTAGTTGCAGTTGGAGCAATAGAATTAGTATGAACATTATATTTAGCTCCCTCAAGTTTCAGCGTATTCATCAAACCGATAACCCCCATTTTTGCCGCTGCATAATTGGTTTGTCCAAAATTTCCAAATAACCCTGATGAGGATGAAGTCATAATTATTCTTCCATATCCCTGCTCCTTCATAACAGGAAATACACTATGAGCACACAGTGCCGAACCAATTAAATGGACGTTAATTACTGCTTCAAAATCTGACCACTCCATTTTTCCAAATGATTTATCTCTGAGTATTCCAGCGTTGTTAATTAAAATATCAACTTTGCCCCACTTTTTCACTGCATCTTCGACCATTGATTTAACTTCCGATTGCACACTTACGTTTGCACCGTTAGCCATTGCTTCACCACCATTTGATTCTATCTCTTGAACAACTGCCTCTGCTGCATTTACAGATCCTCCTGTTCCGTCAACAGCTCCACCTAAATCATTTACAACTATCTTTGCCCCGCGTTTTGCTAACTCAAGAGCGTACCCTTTTCCAATACCACCACCTGAACCAGTGACAATCGCTACTTTTCCATTAAAATCTAGTGACATGCTTAAACTCCTTTAAATAATGTGTTTAGATTGTTGATTCTAATGGAATTAAAAAACAAGTAAACATAGAATAGATATAAATTTATTGTATGAAAATTTTAATTACTGGTGCCGCTGGACAAATATCTTATTCATTAGTTCCTTTTCTATGTGAGAGAGGAATTTTTGCAAGCAAAGAAAAGCTTGATTTATCTCTTGTCGAGATTCCTCCTGCAATGAAAAAACTTGATGGATTCGTTAAAGAGCTTGAAGATTCAGCCTATTCTACTGTTAACTCAATTAACACGTACGACAATATCAATGATGCTGTTTTAGATGCAGATTGGTGCCTTCTGGTGGGTTCAATTCCAAGAGGAATAGTTTTGAATGGAAAAGAAATTAAAGAAAGAGCTGATTTGCTCAAAATAAATGGGAGCATTTTTACTGAGCAAGGAAAAGCTATTGGCTCAAAAGCAAAAAATAATTGCAAAGTCCTAGTTGTAGGCAATCCTGCCAATACTAATGCTCTAATAGGTTATAAAAATGCCAAAAATCCAAATCAATTATGGATGGCAATGACAATGTTGGATGCATTGAGAGCAAAGGCTCAGGTTGCAAAAAAGTTGGGCTGCCATGTTGATGACATTTTTCGTTTAGCTATATTTGGCAATCATAGTCCTACCATGTTTCCAGATCTAGAGAATTCAAATGTTAACGGCAAGAATACATATGAGCAAATCGGAGATCAGGAGTGGGTAGAAAATAATTTTTTACCGAAAATTCAACAAAGAGGTGCAGAAATTATTAACGCTCGTGGAGCTTCTTCAGCTTCATCTGCAGCAAGGGCAGCATGCGATACTGTCAAAAATGTAGAACATAAAACTAGATCTGGTGATGTTTTTAATGCAGCTGTTTTGAGTGACGGATCATATGATATTGCTGAGGGAATATTTTCTGGCTTTCCTTTAATATCGGATGGAGAAGGAAACATTAAAATTGTAAGAGATTTTAATTTGAGTGAGTTCGCACAATCTAAGATTAGAAAAACTTCAAATGAGTTACTAGAAGAAAGAGAACTCGTAAAAGATCTACTTTAGGGTTGGGAAAAGCACCACATCTCTGATTGATTGGCTGTCAGTAGCCAGCATAATCAATCTATCAATCCCAATTCCAACACCAACTGCGGGAGGCATTCCATGCTTTAGAGCATTAATGTAATCTTCGTCAAAAAACATTGCTTCGATATCTCCTAAATCCTTTTGTTTTAGCTGGTCATCAAAGCGTTCTTCTTGATCTATGGGATCATTTAATTCACAAAAAAAGTTTGCGAACTCTCTTCCAGCAATAAATAATTCAACTCTGTCTGTGTAATCTTTATCACCATCCTTTCTTCTTGAAAGCGGCGATACTTCATATGGATAATCTTTAACGAATGTTGGCTCCCATAAATCTTTCTCCACATATTTTTCAAAAAGCTCTAGCAGAACTTTACCCCATCCCCAACTCTTATTTATTTTTAAGTTATGCTTCTTGGCGGCATCAAAAATTTCCTTTGAACTCTCTAACTTTTCAATCCCAAGTTTTTGTTTAAGTAATTCCTTTACAGAAATAACTTTAAAATTTTTGGATAAATCAAGTGGCTTTCCATCATATTGAATTTTAAGACTGTTATTTACTTCAAGTACACTATCTTGCACTAATTTTTGAATAAAGTTTGTTGTTTTTTCAAGATTTCCATATGCCTCATAGAACTCTAACATTGTAAATTCTGGATTATGAATTGTTGATATGCCTTCATTTCTAAAGTTTCTATTTATCTCAAAAACCCTTTCAAACCCTCCGACTAATAGTCGTTTTAGATATAATTCGGGAGCAATTCTTAGGTAAAGTTTTTTATCTAAAGCATTATGATGTGTTTCAAATGGTCTTGCATTAGCGCCTCCTGGAATTGGATGCATCATCGGTGTCTCAACCTCTAAAAATCCTGCAGATTCAAGATTCTTACGTAACGATTGTATGATTTTGTTCCTTTTAACAAAAAGTTCCCTAGATTCTTGGCTGCTCATTAGATCGATATATCTCTGTCTATATATCGTCTCTATATTAGAGATTCCTTTGTGCTTCTCCGGCATAGGATTCAAGGATTTTGTGAGTAGTAAAGCTTCCTCAACCTCAACTGTGAGTTCATCAGTTTTTGTCCTAAATAGATTTCCTTTTATACCAACAATATCTCCCAAATCCCAATCTTTAATTTCCTCTAGGCTATCTCCCAAATTATTCAAAGAAAAATATGCCTGAAGACGTCCAGATGTATCCTCGAGTGTCATAAAGGAGACTTTTCCCATAACTCTTTTTAAGACTATTCTTCCTGCAGATTGTACTCGATTCGAGTTTTTTTCTAGGTCTAATTTTGATGAATCGGAAAATTTTTCAGCAATTTCTCCTAAGTTATGGGTCTTATCAAAATCATTTGGGAAGTTAAAACCTTGATCTCTCAATTTTTTTAGTTTTTCTTCTCTATCTTTTTGAATCTTATTTAACTCTTTAGTATCCATCTTTAAGTGTAGCTTTTATAAAATTGTTGATTTTACCATCTAAAACTGCCTGAGTATTTGTTTCTTCATACTTTGTTCTAATATCTTTGATTCTTGATTGATCAAGAACATATGAACGAATCTGGTTGCCCCATCCAATATCTGTTTTTGAATCCTCTAATTTCTGTACTTCCATTTCTTTTTTATTTAATTCAAGCTCATAAAGCTTAGACTTTAATTGTTTAATTGCTCTGTCTTTATTCTGATGTTGTGATCTTTGTGATTGACATTGCACAACCAAACCAGTTGGATTGTGTGTCAGCCTAACTGCAGAATCAGTTTTGTTTACATGTTGCCCTCCTGCACCTGAGGCTCTGTATGTATCAATTCTTACCTGTGACATATCAAGATTTATTTCAATATCGTCATCTATTTCTGGGGATACAAAAACTGCTGCAAAAGAAGTGTGTCTTCTGTTGCCTGAATCAAATGGGGATTTTCGAACAAGCCTATGAATACCAGATTCTGTTCTGAGCCATCCATAGGCATAATCGCCTGTTATATATAAACTTGCACTTTTAATGCCTGCAACATCACCTGGTGAATGCTCCTCTACTTTTGCTTTAAACCCATTCTCCTCAGACCATCTTGTATACATTCTTAAGAGCATTTCTGCCCAATCTTGAGCCTCTGTTCCTCCTGAACCAGATTGAATATCAAGAAAGGCATTATTTAGATCATCTTTTTTTGAAAAATATCTCTTTGTTTCTAGGCTTTCAATGTCATTAATTAGGATTTCTAAATCTTTAATTTGGTTCTCGAGTTCAGATGAATCATTCAATTCAATGGAAATATTTATTAGCTCTGAAATATTTTTAAAATTACTGCTAATAGTGCTGATTTCATTAATTTTGTTCTCAATGTTGGATTTTTCTTTATTTAAAGAATTAAGTTTCGAGTGATCTTTCCAAATTTCTGGATTCTGTAAATTCTCATTTATCTGGGATAACTTTTGATTTAATTGCTCAGGGTCAAAGTAACCCCCTCAGATCATCAATTTGATCAGATACTTTGTTTAGCCTTAAGTTTATCTCTGCACTATCCATTTTTAATTATTGTAATTAAATCTTCAGAAGGAATATAGCCAGTTAGCATTCTGCCGTCTTCCAAAATTATTGTTGGAGTACCTGAAACACCCATCAATCTCCCTGTATTGAAATGTTGTTCAACAGGATTATCACAATTTAATTTAGTGATGTCCTCTCCTAATTTTAGCTTTGTAATTGCGCTCTTTCTATTAGAATTACACCATGCGCTTGTCATATCATCAAAACTATCACTTTGTGTTCCATCTCTAGGAAAAGCATAGTAATAAATCGATATACCCTGGCTCAAGTAACTATCAATTTCTGAATGAAAAATTCTACAGTAAGCACATTTTACATCTGTAAATACTCTAATTATTTCAGATTCAGAATTTGATATAAATTTTATAGCCTCGTTATCATCAATGCGACTCAAAGCCTCTACTACATATTTTTGCTTGTAAATATCGTTCAAACTTTTTGGAGCTAAGCTTTCAAATTTTATCAATTCGCCTGCAAAAACATACTTAAAGTCTTTCGAAATATACAGCACCTGATTATTGGCAACATTAACCGCATAAAAACCACCAAGTTCAGAATCCTGATATGAATTTAACTCTATGCCTGGCGGAAGAAGTTCTTGGATTCTCTCCTCTACCGAATTTGCATTTGAATAGCTGATAAAACAAATAACTAAAAAATAAATTAATCTTGTCACTTTAGCCCCTAGGATGATGTTTTTTATGTAATTGTTTAATTTCTGATTGTGCTACATGAGTGTAAATTTGTGTTGTTGCAAGATCTGCGTGACCAAGGAGCAATTGAACAGACCTTAAGTCCGCTCCATTATTTAACATGTGGGTTGCAAATGCATGTCTTAATGTATGTGGATGAATTTCTTTTTCAATTCTTTCTCTTCGCATATATATTTTGATCCTGTGCCAAAAACTCTGTCTTGTCATTCTTTTTCCATGTGTTGATAGAAAAACATACATATGGTCTTTATTTTTTGCTAATTTTTCACGTGACTCCAAGAGATAGATTTTAATCATCTTGATTGCTTGCTCTGTTATCGGTATTAATCTCTCTTTTTTTCCTTTTCCAAGAACTTGTACAGATCCTCTATTGAGGTCTAAGTGGTTCATAGTCAAGTTAATGAGCTCTGAAATCCTCATGCCGGATGCATACAACGTAAAGAGCATTGCTTTGTCTCGAAGTTCTATATAGTTCTCTTTTATTGGAGAACTTAATAATTTCTCGGTCTCCTCTACTGTAAGCGTAGTTGGGAGAAAGAGGCCTGATTTTGGTGGCTCAATATTTTCAGTGGGATTAGTTTTTATATGACCAAAATTTTGTAGGTATGAGTAAAAGCTCTTTAAAGCCGAAATATTTCTTGAAATGGTTTTTGAAGATAAGCCCTGATCAATTAGAATGCTGAGATATGAAATTATTAGAAAATGATCAGCTAATATGACATTTTTGTTATTTTTTTCGGTAAATTTATAAAATTTTGAAAGGTCATTCTTGTAAGAAGAAAGAGTGTTTTCAGAAAGATTCTTCTCAAGCCATGAATTGTCAAGGAAGCTTTCAACTAATAATTTTGATTCAAATTGCACTAATTAATTTTTTCTTTAATTCTAGCAGATTTTCCTGATCTCTCTCTTATGTAATAAAGCTTTGATTGCCTTACAAGCCCTCTTCTTTTAACTTTAATTGAATCGATTAAAGGGCTATGGGTTTGGAAAGTTCTTTCCACCCCAACACCATTTGATATTTTTCTTACTACGAAGGAAGAGTTAAGTCCTCTTTTCTTGACACTTATTACTAAACCCTCAAATGCTTGTAATCTTGTTCTTTTTCCTTCTGTAACTTTAACTTGAACCTCAACAGTATCACCAGACTTAAAATCGGGCCTTTCTTGAATTTGGCTTTCTTCAACTTTTTTGATTACATCTTTAGTCATTTTTATTCCCTTGATTTACGATTCTGGCTTCGTATTCCCGTAATAATATCATTTCTTTTTCAGAAAGTTGTAAAACTTTAAACAAATCTGGTCGTTTTTGTTTGGTAGTCCATAAACTGTTAGCAATTCTCCACTCAGCGATCTGAGCATGATTGCCTGAAAGCAACACATCTGGCACTTTGGCTCCTAGAAAATTCTCTGGTCTTGTATAGCTATGGCCCTTTAATTTTCCATCCGAAAGGCTGTCATTTTCCAAAGATTCTTTATTTCCTAAAACTTCTTGGATATTCCTGGAAATAGAGTCTATAAGTACACATCCTGCAATCTCGCCACCGCTTAGCACGTAGTCACCTATAGAAATTTCTTCATCAACAAAATTATCTATAATTCTTTGATCAATTCCTTCGTACCTACCACAAATCAAAGTGATTTCGTTAATTTTGGAAAGTTTTTTTGATTTCTTTTGGTCGAAGAGTTCTCCTTGTGGTGTCAGGTAAATTACGTGAGATTTTCCTTTTGTTTGTTTTAAGGCAGAATGTAAGGGTTCAGGAGATATAACCATCCCCTCGCCACCGCCATATGGTGTATCATCAACACTTCCATATTTGTTTGTTGAGAACTCCTTCAAATCAACTAAATTTAGGGAAATAATTTTTTTTGATATAGCTTTCCCAACAACTCCGTATTGAAGTGATTCAAAAATTTCAGGAAAAAGTGAAATAATATTTATTTTCATTCTTCAAACCAATTTAAAACTAATAGTTTTTTTTCGAGATCAACGTGTTGTATAAAATCTTTTATAAATGGAATTATAAGATCATCTTTTGTAGTTTTTATAAAAATTAGATCAGTAGCTCCATGATTCTCAATTTTTCCTACTGCTCCAAGTTTAGTTCCAGAATGGTTGATTACATTCATTCCAATTAAATCTTCCCAATAAAATTCTCCGTCATCCAAAGTTGGGAGATCATTTTTTGAAATATAAATCATTTTATTGACAAGATAAGCTACATCATCAATAGATGTTAATCCCTTTAAGGTCGCTATTATTTTTTTATTTTTTTGATTTAGTTGAGCACAAATTTTCTCTCCATTTTCATGGAAAAGGTTTTTATATTCCAAAAGGTTTTCAGGTGGGTTACAAAAAGAAATGATCGTTATCTGTCCATTAAGGCCATGAGTTTTTCCAAATTTTGCTATTGGAATTAGATCTTCTTTAGGATTCCTTTTTATCAAGATCTTTTGATTCTAAATTCTCGTCTGCTGAGGCCTCTTCTTTTGGAGCTTCTTCTGCAGGAGCTTCTTCTTTTGGAGCTTCTTCAGCGGCAGCCTCTTCTTTTGGAGCTTCTTCTGCAGGAGCTTCTTCAGCGGCAGCCTCTTCTTTTGGAGCTTCTTCTGCAGGAGCTTCTTCAGCGGCAGC